>LSQX01346653.1_pt1 | contig 23972 bp, 19 predicted proteins | sample 654561 | NCBI WGS metagenome assembly LSQX01 (sample SAMN04489861, study PRJNA283612) | anaerobic digester metagenome | isolation source: 4 biogas reactors fed with cattle manure at either 37C or 55C with and... | place: Denmark: Kongens Lyngby | collected 2014
CAGCGTAATATCAACGCTTATCCTGGCACAGGCAAGAGTGAGTGGAACTACACCGGCGGCATGTTTGCCTGGCCGGGCTGGGGGTACACTTACATGCAGGAACACCTGTATGGCGACAACTTTACAACCAAAATGATCGTTTCTGACCATATCTGGACCGATACCAACAACTACTTCAGTGCCGGCACGGCTATTTCTGCCAACTGTGCTGTACCGGAACGTGCCATGATGCTGCTCGAACTGGTCAACACAGATCCGGAACTTGCCACCATGATGCGCTTTGGGTTAGAAGATAAGCACTATGTCATCAATGACGAAGGCAAAATGCAGTTTGAAGGCAGTGAGCGCAATGGCGGCGAACGCGCTGACTATGGCTACTATTACTGGTATGCTGCTCCTGTCGGTAACCTGACCATTGTCAACGCACCCGAAAGTCTGGTCGGGCCAGATGGCATCATGCTGGACCGCATTGTTGAATACAACAATAATGCCGTTCTGCCGAATCACATGGGCTTCGTCTTCAATCTGGAACCGGTTACCAACGAGATCGCAGCCTGCACCAATGTTGTTATGGAATATCGTAACCTCTTGCGCGACGGCGAGCTGGAGTCTGAGGATGAAGTTGATACAGTCGTGGATGAGTTCATTGCCAAACTGGAAGCCAACAATGTTCAGAAGGTCATCGATGAAGCACAAAGCCAGATCGATGCCTGGTTGGCAAGCCGTTAAAAAACTTCAATTGACTATTGCTCGATGGCGGTTAGCGCTTTCGCAACCCGCCACCTGACCTGAAGCCAGCCCCTGTCCGGAGCCGCAGGTATGTCCTGCGGCCGGACAGGGCTTTTCACTACACAAAATGCATATGAGGTATCCGTCATGTCACAAATACGAAAAACCTTCTATCACATGCCATCAGCGTCACTCGGAGGCCTTAATCCTCTGCCGGATATCCGCCAGGACAAGCGGCGCAGGGATATACAGGTTGATGAGAAGACAATCAGCAAAGAAGAGTCAAAATACATGGGATGGGCTCCAGTGAACAGCATTCTGCCTTATCTTTATCAGAATGGCTATAACAGGATCCGCCGCGACCGGGGCTGGAAGTCACTGGTTCTGGAAAACGACTATATCAAAGCGACTTTTTTGCCCAATGTAGGCGGTCGCTTGTGGTCCCTGATAGACAAGACAACCGGCAAGGAACTTTTGCACAAAAACCCCGTTTTTCAACCCTGCAACCTGGGAATCCGCAATGCCTGGTTGTCTGGTGGTGTAGAATGGAACATCGGCGTCATCGGACACTCCCCCTTTACGGTTGACCGTGTCTTTGCCGAACAGCTGCAGTTGCAGGACGGAACCCCTGTTCTGCGCTTTTATCAGTATGAACGAATCCGGAAAATCTTCTATCGAGTTGAAGCAGCTTTGCCTCATGACTCCCGCTGCCTCTTTGTCCGGGTGCGTATTGACAACCCACTTCCGCGGGATACCGCGGTTTACTGGTGGAGCAACATCGCTGTCGACGAGCGTGATGATGTCCGTATCCTCGTACCTGCCACCCAATCTTACCGCTATGGCTATGGTGGAAAGCTGACGAAGCTGGAAATCCCCTATATGCAATTGCCAGGGACCAGCAAGACAACCGATATAAGCCGGACGACACAGATTGGCCAGGCCATGGACTTTTTCTTCGATCTTCCAGAAAAACAGCGGCGCTGGATCAGTGCCCTTGACGATCATGGTTATGGACTGGTTCAGGCATCGACAGATGCGTTGCAAGGCCGTAAACTATTCGTATGGGGGAACGGTGTCGGTGGTAGGAACTGGCAGACTTTCCTGTCACAGCCCGGATCGGCCTACCTGGAAATTCAGGCAGGCCTGGCCCATACGCAGCTTGGAGCACTTGCCGATGCCCGGGCGCAGCAGCATTTCCTGGACAGAACTCTATGGTCCGCTAACTGTTGATCCGGAACTGGCACAAGGCGAAGACTGGCAGCAAGCGACATCCGCTGCAGAAAAAGCGTTGCAGCAGGTGTTCCCCCGGGAACAGACCGAAGCGATACACAACCAGATCATGGAACAGCTGGATGGAAAACAAGGAGAACTGCTTGAAGTAGGCGAAGGCTGGGCTCTGGTTGACCAGATCTTGTATGGTGAAGACTTTGTGAATCCTGGACTGCAATTTCCCCGCCGCCGTCTGGGCGCTCAGGAAAAAATGTGGCTGAACCTGTTGGAGAAAAAACAACTGCCCTGCCCGGATCCGGAAGTGAGTCCCCTCAGCTACCAGACAGGAAAAGACTGGTGCGACCGGATCGCTTCAAGCATAGACGCTGGTGACAGCCGTCATTGGTTTGGTTATTACCAATATGGTGTTTCACTGTCTCGTGAAGGGCAATGGGAAGCGGCTGTAGAAGCATTTGAAAATTCTTTGACATGCAAAGAAAATCCGTGGGCTCTACGCTGCCTTGCGGTTATCAAACAACGAGAAGATGAAAAAGAGCAGGCTGCTGATTTGTACCTGAAAGCTGTACAACTTCTTCTGGAACGCAACCTGGTTATTGAAGCACTGGCTGCTTTACAGGTGACCGGTCGTTCCGCAGACATCATAAGCCTGTATGACCGTCTTCCGGGTAATCTGCGCAACGATGGACGCATCAAGGTTTACCTGGTTGAGGCCATGCTGGATCAAGGCATGCTGGAAGACTCGGAAAAATTACTGAGTCGTTCATTCCGGCTTAATGACATCAGGGAAGGAGAAATCAAACTCACCGATCTCTGGTTTCGTTTGTGCGCATTGAAACATTATCCTGGTCAGAAGCTGACCGAATCACTTCTGGAAACCGTCCGTCAGGCGTTTCCACCGCCGGCTCATCTTGATTTCCGCATGCATTGAGCAGCATAAGCAAGAACGCAAAACGGCAGCTGAACCTTCAGCTGCCGTTTGCGTGGCTGACACGGATGATTAACGAATGAGTGAGAAGCATGTTCTTGTTTTAGCATTATATCCAATTTTATTATATAATTGGTTATAGGCACGAGTAAAGATCTGTAAGCGGAGGCCAACCCGGGTCATATTTTGTTGGGCGGGAGGTATAAATGGCGATATCACAACCTATGATGATTGTCCGATATCTGCATAACTATATCAAACGGAATCTGGATAAAGATTTATCTTTGATCAGCCTGGCTTCTTTACTGTCATTCAATCCGTCTTATTTATCACGCATGCATCGGGAAGTGACCGGCGTTAAGCTATCAGACTATATCTGCAGGGCCAGAATCGAACACGCTAAAGGCTTGCTCAAACATACCAATAAAACCGTCACACAAATCGCAACATCCGTCGGTTACGATAACAGCGGCTGCTTCACCAGGGTTTTTCGTCGTCATGAAGGGATATCTCCTCGTGAATACAGAGCCTTAAATAAAATCGGACAGGAAGACTGACCGTTTTCTTGTCTTATTTTGTCGAATTGAACCGGCTTATATAAGCCGGTTTTTTGTTAGGCTGGCCTTGAGGTGATCATTATGCATCGTATAATCCTTTTCAGCTTGCTTTGTTTTATTCTGCTGCCACTTGTTTTTCTGACTTGGCCGGATAATCCTTTTTTATCCAGGCCAGATTCAAAGCAGTTAGCTGTATCAGAAGCCTCTATCGCTATCACTGAAAGTGCTGTTCAAACCACAATATCCATGGCAGGCGAAAATGTTCAGGTGGCAATGAATCCGCTCTTGCTTGAGGAAGACAACCTGCGCAGCACATTTACTCTGGTAGTCGACGTGCAGCCGGCGATTGGATACTATGCCGGCCAGATGAACAGTCTTGGAGAGGAGATCCCTCTTGACGCGAAAAGGCTTCTTTCCGGGGAACAGCTAAACATCAGCCTGGCCTTTTCGCAAGAACCGGGACTGATTGAAATCCGGTTTTGTGATGAAACATGGCGATATTATGGGATACCTGGCAGGCTGAACTATCAAGTAAGTCTCATTGTCCCCGAAAACAAGGAGACACTGGCTGCAGACGGAACACGACTGACAGAGGCGTGGCCATTACAGATCAACGCTGAAGCACTCTATGACAATAGTCTCACCAGTCAATGTGAACTCACGGGGTTCGATGTGATGGGTGATGTGCACGGTTTGATCCGACTTCAGCCACTTGTCTGGTAATCTCGAAACAGAACAAAGATGAAAAGACAATCAGGTCTTTGACGTACCCGGTGATTTGTCCATGTTTTCATTAGGTTCCTGTCCTGAAGGATCATGCAGTGGACGATCAGGACGGGTTATTTTTATTTCACCGCTGCCGCTGCCCAAGGGTACTTCATCAGTATCGGGGAGAACAGGCATAACAAAATCGTCATCTGCTGATTCAACTTGATCAGGCTGCTTTTGTGGCGTCAAGAAGGATTCTTCCAGCAGATCAGGGTGTTCCGTGTAAATATGGCAGTAGTTGTTTTCACCATAAACTGAGAAGAAATACGCTGCCGGCCAGGCTGAAAGCTCATCGACATAACAGAAAACAGGATGTTTTAGCCGGCGGGCAGCCTTTGCCATGCTGCGGAAATCAGTTACACGGATGCACCAGGCAGGATCCCAGGCTTTATCACCAATCATCAGTAAATAACCATGGGTCATTTTGCGCATACGGCGCAGTGTGCGATGAAAGCAATCTTTGGGGCGACCACGTGTTGTTAAAGCAAGTACGAGGAAAGAAGCAAAGCTGAGTAAAGCGACAATCAGAAAGACGGGCCAGGGAAAAAGTGTGAGATGTATACGGTATTGAAGCGGTCGCCGGATGGTTTCTGCGGCCAGCTTGTCTTCTGCTACACGATTGATGCTGAATACTGCTTTGTTTAGGGGGATTAACAATGACGAATTTTCCTGAATGGCTTGCTGAACGCCAGCCGTGTCAATCGTATAAACAACCGAAAATATGAGCAGCAGCTCGTAATCTAGTGGCTGGTTCAGCTGTGTGGCCATAGACGCCGCACGCTCCCGATAGGGGTCAAGACTGAGGTTGTACTGCTGGCTGGCTTCCAGCTGTGTTGCCGCAGTAAGGGGAAAAGATTTGCTTTCCAGTATCGTTTCACCGACGCGCAGCAGAACGGGTTGGCCTTCACCAGTTTCTCGGGCCTGGATGACAGCCTTGAGACTCGATCGAACTTGTGCGTTGACAGGGCGGTCTGTCTTCAGGCGAATGCTGAACGAAGGTTTCACCGCATTGACAAGTTCGTCCAGATAAAAGGCATCTGACGGAGCTTCTGCCACACCCGGGATAGCTGTCGGGTCAAGGATAACCTTGTAATCTGTTTGATGTTCACGCTCATAGCGTAATGTCAGCGCATTCCAAGTGAAATACCAGGGCTTCCAGGCTGCCAGTGCGGCCAGCAAAGACAGCAGGACCAGAAGTGCCAGCAAAAAAAGGAAAAGACGACGGCAGCCACGATTCATCAGGCGCCGGCCAGAATGTTTGGTTTTCTGATCAGCCCAGGGCGGCTGTTGTTGCGATGTGCGTTGTGTGCGATTGTGCTGTTTCATCATCGACCTCCACTCTGCATAACCGGCCTGCTCCGAGCTGGCCTTGTTGAATCGGATCATGCCTGAAATACAAACTGATTCTAACATGAAACCGGTTGAGCAACCAGCTTTTCAGGATAACAGCACAGAACAAGAGCGGCAGGAGGACCAATAATTTGGTTAATGTAACCAAATTGTAACAAAAAATTGACAAGGTTGTTTCAGGAGAATATAATACGTTTGTGAATTGCTGAATACTCATCTTGCTCATCCTTATGAAAACGCAGATAACCCCTACATTAAGCACTGTGTTTTATGCGAGTATGAGAATATTAAGAGAGGTACATATGAAACAGACGTTTGTGCGTCTGATCGCCCTTTCCCTGGTGGCTGTATTGGCCATCGCGGCAGCTGTGCTGCCTGATCAGCAGGTATTGCTGACGCTTGATCAGACACGAATCCCCGCTCAGGTTATTATCCGCACTGCGGATGACACGATTGACACCCTTACTTTTAAGACTACCCTGATAGATGCTATTGATGAAGCCGGTCTATCGCTCAACGAAACCGACCTTCTCAGCCTTGCCGACCAAACAAGGCTGCAACCCGGTCAGACCTATGATGTTCAAGTCAGCCGCAAAGGCCGGGTGACGCTCAACTGGAGCGGATATGAGATTGGCACCAGTTCGGAGATGATGTCCATGGGCGATCTCATGGCACGTTCCGGATTTCATGAGCTTGACCAGGAAAATGGTGTGATTTTGCGTAACAAAGAGGAAACCGAGACGGCTGATAACGCTGAGATAACCTTTGTTCAGATAGAAAAAAAGATTGTGCGAAGTTATGAACCCATCCCGTTCAGCACGGTCACTCTAGACGATCCCACCCAGTATATCGGTCAAACCGCCGTTCAGAACGAAGGTGAACCCGGTGAACGTGCACTTGTCTTTGAGGAAACCTATGAAAACGGCATCTATACAGGACTAGAACAGATCGACATTGAGATTTTGCGTGAACCTGTGCAAAAAGTCATCCTTAAAGGCACAAAAAAGAAGCCGTTGATCCCAAAGATCAATGCCCGAACCAGCCACAGTAAAGTGCGGGAAAGTTTCGCTGAGATCAAGAATCTGCTGATAAAAAATGGCAATGCCAACTACAAGACCTTTAAAGACAATGGTGATGGAACCATTACGGTTGATGGAAAAACCTTCAGCTACATCCAGCGTGATAAAAGGGTGACCACCATGTACGATGGTCTGGAATGTTGTCTGCAGGGTGGCTGCCATCATCCGGCGATCAATCATAACACCGCAACGGGCATATCAGCTCAGCGTGGGCTGGTTGCCACTTATGGTTACCGCAAAGACGGCAAATCAATTGGTACAGCGCTTCCACTGGGAACGACACTGTTCGTTGAAGGTTATGGCCTGGCGGTCGTCGCTGACATCCACGGTGTCCACCGTGATCCGAACCTGCTTGATCTCTGCTACGATGCGGGTGAAATAAGAAAAGGCAATGTAACCTGGGGTAAGCGGACCAAAAACGTCTATATCATATCATTGCCCTGATGGATCGGCAAGAAACAGAAGCCCTGCTCAAACAGTTCGGTATCCAGCCGACACACAGCCTGGGTCAAAACTTTCTTGTTGATCCCCTTGTTGCCGGGCGGATTCTGAGTGCTTGTGCCTTGACCCCTGATAACCAGGTGATTGAGATAGGCCCCGGTTTGGGTGCCATGACCCGTTTGGCAGCACAGACGGCCGGTCGGGTGGCAGCCATAGAGATTGACCGCCATCTGATACCGGTTCTCAAACAAGTGCTGGCAGCCTTCCCGCATTGCCGGGTCATCCACCAGGATGCACTAAAGACCGACATCGGCAGCCTGGCTGATGGCTGGTCAGGAGAAACCATTGTACTGGGTAATCTACCGTATTATATTACAACAGCACTTATAGAACATGTTTTATGCGATCTGCCGATGGCCAGACGCTGTGTATTCATGTTGCAGAAAGAAGCTGCCGATCGATTGTTGCGTGGCCCGGGCACCAAGTCATACAGGCCGACAACCATTCTGCTCGCCCTGCATGGGTCAAGCAGATGTCTTTTTCAAGTTTCCCCTGAAGCATTCTGGCCCAGGCCGCATATCGCTTCGACGGTCATACTGATTGAGAAGGCCGGTCATGCTGCAGATTGCCCGGATAGCAGGCTTGATGGATGCTTTACATCAGACCGGCAGACACGATGGCTTTTTTTGCGTTTTCTCGAGCGCTGTTTTCGCCAGCGCCGCAAGAAACTAAGCCACAATCTGCCGTGTGGCATGGGTCTTTCGCCGGCTTCGCTACTGGAACAAGCCGGCCTGGAGGCAGCTGTACGTGCAGAACAAGTTCAGCCGCGTCAGTTTTATGGCTTATTCATGAGGCTGCACCAGCTGGATCCATCCGGGCGCTGGATTGACGCTTAACATGGCATATGATAACGTTATGACAAGAGCTGGAAGTTTTCAACAACTGCCAAGAGGGCAGACAGCCAGTGGGAGGTTCACATGAAGATTGTCAATGTACCCTTGTATCCGGAAATGTTTACGGAAAAAGAACGTGTCCTTGTCCGCAACGGTGTGTTGTATGCTAAGAGTTTTCTGTTTTCAAGTGGTGTTTGCGGTCTGAAAATGGGCAATGAGTCAGGTGAACTGCTGATTCTGCCGTTTCAAGGCCAGCAGATCTGGCGTGCCCGTTTCCTGGGAGAAGATCTGACCATGCGGTCCATGTTCGACGAGCCTGTTCCCACAGAGGAATATCTGAAAACTTATGGTGGTTTCCTGATTCATTGCGGCGCAACAGCTATGGGAAATCCTGCCAAGGAAGACGAGCATCCTCAACATGGTGAGCTGCCAAACCGCAAATATGAAAATGCCTATCTAACACTAGGTGAAGACGATAACGGACCTTATATTTCGCTTAATGGAGAAACAGAGTATGTTGTCGCTTTTACTTGTGGCTACAGGGCACAGCCTTCTATCCGCCTGAACGCAGGAGAAAGCGTTTTCCACGCATCCATGACGCTGACAAACCTGCGCCATGATCCCCTGAACTACATGTATCTATGCCACATCAACTTCCGTCCGGTCAACGGCAGTCACCTGATCTACAGTGCGCCGGCAACGCCGGATGCAATCACGGTCCATCAGACGGATGTGGCCCATTTGCCGCCACAGCAGGCAGCGAAACTAAGTGAAACCATTGAAACCTATAAAAAAGACCCGTCTGCTCATCACAGGGTTGACCCGGATCAACAGACCTATGATCCGGAGATTGTCATGACCATTCGCTTCCAGGCTGATGAAGCTGGCTTTGCCCACAGTTTGCAGCAGCTTCCGTCTGGAGCAGCCCATTATGTCGCCCATCGCATCAAAGAACTCCCGCTTGGCTTGCGCTGGATTGCCCGGACGCGGGATGAAGACGCCATGGGCCTCGTTCTTCCGGCAACTGCAGAGCATTTTGGCCTGGCCTATGCCCAAAAAAACAACCAGATGAAGCGTTTGGAAGGCCTGTCCAGCGTCACCATGCAGATGATTGTCGGATACCTGGAGCCAGAATCTGCCAATCAGGTGAAAAGTAAAATTGAGCGTATCCTGGCTCCTGTTGCGCCATAAGCGCGCGTTTTTGCTGAGTATAGGCATCCGTGCTGTGCATGACGGAGCTGTGAGGTGATCAACCTGGTCAAACTTAAAGATATAGCGGAAGAACTCAAATTATCTGTATCTACGGTTTCACGGGTTGTCAACAATCAGGACCGTGTCAATCCTGCTACCAGAAAAAAAGTCCAGGAAGCTTTGCAGCGCCATCATTATCTGCCTGATGAGAACGCGCGGCGGCTGAAAACCAATACATCCAATGTACTGGGCATTATCGTGCCTGACATATCCAACCCCTTTTATGCCCGTGTGATCAAGGGTATTGAACATGGTGTTATGGAACGTCGTTATTCACTCCTCTTGTGCAACACCGATGAAGATATTGTTCAAGAGGAAAATGCGATTAATTTGCTGATGCGTCAGAAAGTCGCAGGTATTATTGTAGCCACCAGTGCCAGACAACAATTGATCAATGCGCTGTACGGCAAGACCGGCTGTCCGGTTGTCTTCTTCGACAATGTTCCGCAAAGCAGCCAGCCTGTTTATTCCGTGACCATCAATAACGCAAAAGCAACGCGTGATCTGGTGCGCTACATGTGTGAAAAAGGACATGAGCGTATTTACATGATAACAGGCCCTCAGGGTGAGTCATCAGCAGATGAGCGCCTGGCCGGCTGGCGGCAAGCGCTGACAGGACAGGGTATCATACCGGAGGATACCTGGTATCGTTTTGGGGATTTCCGCGAAGCGTCCGGATACAGGATCATGACAGAATTCCTGCGGCAGGCAAAGCCTCCGACGGCTGTCTGCCTGGCCAACAATTTCATGGCTTACGGGGCGATCAAAGCGATCGAGGCTGCTGGTCTGACTGTTCCGGACGATCTATCGATCGCGGCCTTTGACGCTGCTGATGAAACCGGCTTGATGCGCCTTTCCATTACAACTGTCGTTCAACCTGCTGAAGAAATCGGTCTTGTCTCGGCAGATTTATGCCTTCATGCTGCACAGCAAAGATCAAGCACAAAATGCCAGAAAGTGATTCTCGATCACATTCTATTACACAACGAAACGGTTGCATATCCGCCGGAAAGCCGGTAGAGAACAGATTGCCCATTGTCTGTAACTGCTCTATACTAAAAGAGGTAGAAATGGCTGGTTGCCCGAAGTATCGGCAAAATGGTGAGGTGGCTGCAGTGGCTAAAGAAGAATTGAAAAAATGTGAGGTCCGCATTGGCGGTATGGTCTATCAGCTCGTAACTTCAGAAAACGAAATTTATACGCGCCAGATTGCCTCGCGCGCCGATGAGATGATCAACCGCATCATGCAGGATAACCCGCAGCTCAGCCAGGCAATGGCAACCGTCCTTGCCCTGGTTAACGCGGTTGATGATTTGACCCGGGCTTATCAGCAAATGAAAGATATCAATAACCGGCAGAAAGATCAGGAACAGAAATCGACAGAAGCCCGACGAGAGCTGAACCGGTTGCGTGAACAAAACTGGGAAATGAAAAAAGAGCTGTTACGGCTCAATGAACTGACCCGGGATTACCAGGCCTTGATCAATAATCTGACCAGTCAGGGAGAGCAGGCGGCATCGCTGCCTGGCAATTCCTTTAACGAAACAGTTCTGCAGGCCGAACAGGATCAGATGGATGATCCTGTCAGTCCGGCCAACGAAGAGGAAGCGTCAATCAGCGCAGCCGAGCTTACTGTCGAGGAAACAAGAGTGGATCAAGAGCCCGTTGCTGCTGCGGATATCCCTGATGACTTGATCCATGACGCGGTTGAGCCTCTATTACCAGAACCTGTCGATGTATCTGCAGATGTTGAGGGAAACACCAATGTCACGGAAGAAGAGGGCATGCCTCAGGATGATGTTCAGGATGCCCAGCCGGAAAACAACACAGATGAGATCATTGACCTGACCCGTTTGTCCCGTCAGACAACATCAGGGCTTGAAGCCCGCAGCCTTGATCGCATGCGCCAGACAAACCTTGATGACTATCTGAAAGCATTCGGTATCGCAGGATCCGAAAAAGATTCCGATCAACGCTAAACGATATGACATTTCTGGAAAAATCTGCCAAGCCTCTTGTTTCTGGCGAAACGAAAGAAAAATACCCGGAACTGCTGGCGCCTGCAGGCAATTTTGCCTCACTGGAAGCTGCCATTGCCTATGGTGCAGATGCTGTCTACCTCGGTGCAACGAAATTCAGTGCCCGCAAGCAGGCTGGCAACTTTAATGAGCATGAGCTGATCAAGGCGGTCGAACTTGCTCATGATCATGGCCTTTTTGTTTATCTGGCCTTGAATACCCTTATCCATGACGATGAGATGTCGGGTGCGCTTGAACAGGCAGAACGGGCAGCTGTTGCCGGTGTGGATGCCTTGATCCTGCAGGATACCGGCCTGGCTGCCCAATTGCGCAAAGGGTTGCCGGATCTTCCTATACATGCCAGCACACAAATGTCGATATCCGACCAAGCTGGTCTGGTTCAGGCTTCTCTCCTTGGCTTTTCCCGGGTTATTCTGGCACGCGAGCTTCAGCTTAATGAAGTCATGAAGCTGAACAGGGATGCGACAGACCTGGGACTGGAAACAGAAGTGTTCCTGCACGGTGCTTTGTGCATGAGCATGTCCGGACAATGTCTCCTCAGCAGTCTAAACGGTGGCCGCAGTGGCAACAGGGGCGCTTGTGCCCAGCCCTGTCGGCTGCCCTGGAAACGAGCCGGTTGGCCGACCAATGCTGACACCAATGCTGAAAAAAGCTTTCCCTGGTTGAGTCCGTGCGATCAAGCCTATATTGAGGGCCTTCCTGACTTGATTCATAGCGGAGTGGCTGCGCTTAAAATTGAAGGGCGCATGCGCAGGGCGGATTATGTCGGGCAGGTTGTTGCCGTATACCGCCAGTTGATTGATCTGGATAGAAAAGGAATGTGTTTATCCGCAGAAGAAGCTGATCTGGCCCGTCAGCGCCTGCTGGTCGCCTACAACCGTGGCGGACGGTTTACGCAACGTATGTTGACAGGACATATGGGAAAGGATTTTCTGGCCGGACCCGATAGCGGCCATGCCGGCCTGCTCATTGGATCTGTCATGGAATGCCAGACAGCGACCGGCCGGATGCTTGTTAAACCGTTCCGGAGAACAGGACTGATGCCTGCCCGTGGAGATATTCTGGCTGTGCGCGATCTTAGTCAGCCTGATCATGATGATGGCGGATCATACAGCGCCCCAATTGGTAAAATCCATGATTCCGTGGCTGGCTGGCTGATACAAGGTTTTCACCCGGATGTCATGCGTCTGATAAAACCTGGCCATGCGGTGTACCTGATGAGCAGTGGTCAGGCTGAGGCGTTGGCCCGGGAAGCGACACCTTCCAGAACACAGCTGGCGATAACGATGTCGACAACGATAGAGGGCTCAACAATCCAGCTGGAAGGCCAGGTTATGAACGGGCCATTGGCCGGGATGAAAACGACTGTGCAGACAAATTGTGAAGCCGTTGCACCCTTGCTTTCAGAAAGGCTGCATGAGCAACTGGCAAAAACCGGCGGTACTTCATTTCGGGTTGTGTCGCTTATGACACCTGATAAAGTCTCCTTGCGTATTGCAGGCGTCAATCGGTTGCGCCGGGACCTGCTGGAGAAGATCAGGCAAAATATCCGTGAAGCAACGCACAATGCCATACCACGCCACACACCGGTGATAGGTTTCCCCAAAACCAATATACCACAGACGGCTCAAACGTTCGATGGCACGGTCACCGCTTATTTTCATATGCTCCCGGCTGATCCGGATCAGCTGCCCTGCGGGGCTGACTTGTACCTTTTACCGATTTTATCGTTAGCCGCTGACAAAGCCTCAGTCTGGATCGGATCTTTACATAAGGCTGAACCTCAAGCCCGTGTCATGGCGGTTATTCCACCATCTCGTTTCGGCCGGCTCAGCCAGCTGCTGCCGAGTCTGTTGGAACAGTCTTTAAGCTCAGGCGTCGATGGCTATGTAAGCAACCATGGCAGGCAAGCCTTTGACACATTGGTGCCGTTTCAGCCTCAAGCGGTCAGGTCACTGAACTGGCTGATCGACAGTACAGCCAATTGTTTCAATGAGGATAGCCTGAACGGTTGGCTGCGGGATGGCGCTGATATGGTTTGCCTGTCGCCTGAGCTGACTGATGAAGCAAGGCAGAAACTGTTAGAAAAACTGACGAACCGCCAGAATATTGCCGCAAGCAGGCCTGCGGTTGAAGTGCCTGTGTATGGGCGTATGACGGTGATGCGCAATGCCTACTGTCCGATTGGCTGCAACCAGCCGGCTTGCCGTCGCTGCGTGCAGGAGCAGAGACCGGTTGATGCTGATCCAGGCCGTTTATATGCCATGACAGACAGAAGAGGTTATACATTTCCTTTGCTGACCCACCCTCTTGTTTGCCAGAGTGAACTGTTGCAACATGACCATCTTTCCCAAATATCGGCCTTTGTTCGGCTGTATCAGCAGTATTCTGCTCATACAGCTTTATTTGCCAGGTTTTCCTTTTTAGAGGAAACACAACAAGAGAGAAGAGAACTGATCAGGCATCTGCGCGAACAACTCAGTTGAACGCCTGCAATCAAAGGAGTAATCGGATGGCAGAAAAGAATGAAAAGATAAAAAGAGAGCACGACTCAGCTTCGGTCAGTAAACCAGCACAGCTTGTTGTTTATATCCGAACCGGCCCGGACGGTCAATGCCCACTTTACGCGACAACAGGTTCTGCGGGTTGTGATCTTATTGCAGCAGCTGACCTGATTCTTCTGCCTGGCGAATCCCGACTGATGCCGCTCGACCTGGTAATGGCACTGCCGCCAGGTGTTGAAGCCCAAGTCAGACCGCGTAGCGGCCTTTCCCTGCGCACCCGTCTGCGGATCCCCAATACACCGGGAACCATTGACAGCGACTACCGCTCACCGGTTGGCGTTTTGCTGGAAAACACTTTTAGCCAGGCTGATTTACCTTGGCTGATCCTGAGAGATCCGCAGCTGGCAACTGAATTATGCCAGCCCGGTAGGCAGACGACCTGGGCAGCCTTTCTGGCAGATGGTGCAGCTGGTTGTCTGGCCGGATCATCCTTGCATCAGGTGCGGCAGGCGTTACCGTCTATGGCTGCTATATCTGGTCAAACGTTATATCTGGATGAGCAAGGTTACCCGTTCGGAACGCTGAGGATAACACGGGGCGAACGAATCGCCCAGATGGTATTCTCCCGTTATGTGCAGGCTCAGTTCGTGACCTGTGCCAGGCCGGAAGATATCGGCTCCGACCGTGGCGGCGGCTTTGGCTCGACAGGAATTTAGCCTTAAAACGAAACAACTTGGATCCAGGCAGAGGATGGATCTATCATTTGTACCGCCTTGCGAACGCATTTCCTTCATGTTATAATTCGCCCAGTAACCTGTTTGTGCTTTTTTCCCTTTTTATGACCAGGTTGTCAAAGCACAGACAAATGACATGGATCTAAACAAATGAACATGATAAGCACCGTTTATCATGAAGCAGGCGGTTAATCAACATGGCATGGGTCGAAACCGTTGGGCAGCAGTCGTTGTTGCCTGACCATAAAGTCGTTTCAATAAGGATAAGCTTGAGGCATCAGGCTTTTTACAGGTCAGATTCCCGTTATTCGTTTCATTTCATGCTTACGACCAACAGGATAAAACGAAATGCGTCATATGACAGCCCCCCGCCAATTACCCCCTTCATATCTGCCAGCTTATTAGCAGGCAGACTTTTTTTTGCGTTTCTGAAAACATCACCGTCAAGACTTAACAACCGTCATATTAACCAGAAAAACTCATTGGAACGAGGTATTGGCACCCTGGAAAAAAAACAGGCAGCTGGACTTTCTGCTGGTTGAAACAGTTGTCTGCGCTTATCAAAACCAGACAAGAGAAAGAGAGGATACGAACTTGAGTAATTATGTCTTTGACCGGTTCTCTGACGAAGCCCGACGCGTCATCAATCAAGCAGGCGTAAAACAGGCTCAGCCAGCAGCTGAAGGCAATGAGAATTACAATGCCTGCTGGGATGGCGCACTCGCGCCGGATGGCACTTTCTACTACACACTGTCTTCTGAAGCTGGCAAATGTGATCATGCCAAGCTTGTTCGCTACGACTACGACAAGAACGAGATCGTCGATTGCTTTTATGCCGGACAGATCGTGCTGCCGCAGGATCGTCAGCTTCCGCATTCCAAGCTACACACTTCCATCAACTTTATGCCCCGTCATGCACTGTATCCTGAAGTTGCCGATGATCCGAAAGACTATCTGGTTATCGCCACGACCCATTCTACCGATCGTGCCCGGCAGCACGTGGAATGGATGCCTTTTGGCCATCACAATCATGTCTGGGAAGGTTTCCCGGGATCACAGATTCTAATTTATGACCCCAAATCCGGCCACGCCTTCTCTCTGGGCACACCCGTGACACACGAAAGCATCTATGGCTCTAAATATGATCCTGTCCATAACAGGCTCTACATGATCGGCTTTATGCGCGGGCACGTTTATTCCTATGACCTCGCGACCCGGCGGGTTACCAAAGACCTGGGCAAGGTTGCTGAGCTGTATTGCTATCGTCTGGTTCGTGGGCATGACGGCAACCTGTATGGCTGCACCAAGGCCGGCCAGCTTTTCCGGATCGACACCGAAAAGAATGAGCTTGAGCATATGCCTTTCAGCGTGCCGGAATATGAAAACAATTATATCAACAACACCTGGTATCGCTATATGGAGAACGCCCGCAACCATCCGTCAGGACAGTTCATGTATATGATGTTTGCCACCGCTCCCTATATGTACAAATTGGATTTTGCCAGTGATGAGGTTTACAAGGCCGGGAAAATCATGCCTGGCGATGGCTTGTACGAACTGCCAGCACCAGATGGCAGCTGGAATCCGCACAGTTTTGTCATCGATAAAGAGGGTGTCATCTGGTTTTGTGTCCACCACTGGAGCATTCACAACGAAACAGCATATTCAGATCCACGTCCCTGCTACCTCATGCGCTGGGATGTGGAAAACGGTGAGGAGCCTTTCTGCTGCGGCATCATCGGTACGGAGCATCGCGTTGAGAACAGCATCACCGAAATGGAATACGATCCCGCACGTGATATCATTTATTGTGCCAATGTCGGTCGCGGCTTTGGCGCTGATGGCCCTGGCGTAACGGCGATTGATCTTTCCCTGTTCCGTCCGGTATACCAGAATCGCGGGCCGGTGTCTGATGACGCCGTCCTGAACATACGTAAACTTGAACCGGAAGAACTGGAGAAAAGGCGCGAGAAGATCGCCCGCAAGGTCGGTGAGGAAGTCACCGAGAAAAACCCATTCCAGGCGTTCGCCCCGACAGCAGTAAGCCCCGTACGTATCTGGCGCAGTCTCCCGCGTCTGGATGTCGCTGAATCCAGTGTGATCGGCATGGCGTTTGAACCTGGCAAATCCGGTGAAGACTATATTTTACATGTTGTCTGTGGTCAAGGCGGCAGCTTCGAAAGCGCTAAGTATGTTGTACGTATCACGCGCGGAAAAGTCGAAGGCGTGCGTGAGATGGCTGTCATAAAGGACGATTACCGTGACTGGCTGCGTCGTAGCATCCAGCCTCAGCCGTTTTCTTTTGATGAAAACATAAAACTGCCGGAGGCGACAGGCCGCCGCTATCGTGCCCAGGCTTCCGCAATGGTCGACTGGAACAACGGCAGAAAGATCATCGGCACACTGGACGCGCTGGTCGCGGTTGTCAAGCCGGATGGCAAAGCCTACGCTTTGGGCCATGCTGCGGCATATGGTCCCATTCGCTGCATGGCAACGAACGTGGATCAGACAAAGCTGTGGGGTGTTGCCGGCGATAACGATGACATGGGCTATGTCTTTTCCTATGATGACGAAGAGGGCCTGCGCCAGCTGGGTATCCTGAATTACAACTCGCACGGCTATTTCGATGGACCGACAGCGTCAAATGTGCTGTCCAGTGTGGTGTTGTCACCGGATGGGAAGTATCTGGCCATAGGCGGCGCTGACAGAATCGCTACAGTGCACATCATGACTTTGTGACATTGAATCTGATGTGCCATACGGGCCAGTATGGCACATCAGGAAACGATCCGCAAAAAACATCCTCTGATGTGATGCACGAAGAAGCAGAAGAAAAAAGGAGAAGTCAAAGATGGCATACCTTTTTAAATCATACGATGATCCTGATTTTTATAAACTCATACCCCAGGCAGGTGTCCGCTGCGCCGAGCCGCCTGAAGAAGGCAATGAGACATTCAACACCTGTTGGGACGGGGCGTTAGCCCCTGACGGAACCTTCTATTACACGCTATCATCAGAAGCCGGCAAATGTGACCATGCTAAGCTTGTGCGCTACAATTACACGAAAAACTGCCTTGAGGATTGCGCCTATATGGGGGACCTGGCGATGCCGCAGAAACGCCAGCTGCCCCATTCCAAATTTCATACTTCCATCAACTTCCGGCCTAAAGAAGGCGGTTGCGGTTATATGGTCCTGGCCGTGACGCACAATACCGATCGGGCACCACAGCACCCGGAATGGATGCCGTTCGCGCACCATACGGATATCTGGGAAGGATTCCCGGGTTCCCAGATTTTGTGCTATGACCCGGACAGCGGGCATGCAGAGTCCTGGGGCACCCCTGTGCCGCGTGAATCGATTTATGGCGCGAAATACGATGATAAGCATGACCGGCTCTATATGATCGGTTTTTCCCGGGGCCATGTTTACAGTATGGACTGCAAGACAAGACTGGTCAAAAATCTGGGGAAAGCGGCTGAGGTGTTTAATTACCGGCTAGCCCTGGCTGGTGACGGACATATCTATTCCTGCACCAAATCCGGTGCGTACTACCGCATCAATACCGATAAAGACTGTCTGGAAGACCTGCACAGACAAGTGCCGTATTATCCGGGCGCCTATTCCAACAACACGCATTATCGTTATCTGACGTGTGCTCGAACCCATCCATCCGGAAAATTTATGTATCTGACCAACAGCTCTGCCTGGGACATGTTTCAGTATGAATTCGCTACCGGCGAATTCACCACGGCGGGTTCTCTCGTACCGGGTGAAGGTCTTATACCCATCGATTTTGCAGATGTTGACTTCAGCTGCGGCGCCTTTGCCATCGACAAGTATGGTGTGATCTGGTATGAATTGCGGTCGCATCTGCACAACCACACCAATGATGTGCGGCTCAATCCCTATGTCTCAAGACTCCTTCGCTGGGATATTGAGAACGGTAAAGAACCGGAATATGTCGGTATGATGGGAACGCCTGAACGCGTTCACGGTATTACCGTTGAAATGGAGTATGATGCCGAGACAGACCGCCTCTATACGGTTGACCATGGAACAGGATTCGGCCATAAAGGACCGAGCGTCATCTGTATCGACCTGCCTGAGTTCCGCAAGCATTTGCACGAGATTGGGCCCTATACCGATGAAAAACGTGTCCATCCGCGCATTGTCACGGTTGAAGAGAAAGAGCGGGAAGAAGTCCGTAAAAAAGCCGGCGCCGGAGAGCAGGTGACGGAAAACAATCCCTTCGCAGCCTTCCCAAACCGCAATGCCTATCCAGTACGGCTGTGGAATGCTGTGCTGCGTCCGGAAGATTCCGCTGTGATCGGCATGGTGTTCGATAAAGCGGGTATCCTTCATGTTGTGACTGGTGAAACAGACGATTTTTCTAAAGCCAAATACGTGTTCCGTGTGCGTGGCCGCGATATTGAATCCCGGGCTGATTTTGCCACCATCAAGGCATCCTACCGCCAATGGCTGAAAGACAACATGCTGCCACGCCCTGTGAGCATCGACCCGCAGATCCGGCTGCCTGAGGTTGCCGGGCGGCGTTACCGCGCGTTTGCTACAGCAACAACCGAATGGAATGGTGACCGCAAGATGGTGGGCACACGTGACGCAATGCTGGCACTGGTTTCACTAAATGGCGAAGTCTTCAGCTTAGGGCAGGCCGCTGCCTACGGACCGGTACGCTGCATGGTCACCAACGCCGCCAGGACCGCGCTATGGGGCGTTGCCGGCGATGATGAAGATATGGGTTATGTTTTCTACTTTGACGACCAAACCGGATTGCGTCAGCTCGGTATGCTCAATTATGACTCCATCGGCTTCTACCGTCCGTCTGCTTCGAACATCCTGTCGTCGGTTGCCTTGTCACCTGATGAAAAGACACTGGCCATCGGCGGGGCTGACCGGCTCGGCACAGTACATATGATTACGCTATAAGACCATATGACGACAGGACGTCTAAACATGTCTTTGCGTTCAAACAAAGGGAGGAACACAATGTATTACTTCAAGCAGTTCTCAGATGATTATTACCGTGTCATCAATCAGACAGGTGTGCATCAGGCGCGCCCCTGGATGCCCGGAAATGAGAATTTCAATTGCTGCTGGGATGGCGACTGCGCACCGGACGGAACCTTTTATACCACACTGTCCAGTGAAACAGGCAGATGCGATCACGCTAAGCTGGTACGCTATGACCGGGAAACCAATGAATTGAAGCTTTGTTTTTATTCAGGAGACCTGGTTTTGCCCAAAGACCGTCAACTGCCACATTCCAAGCTGCATACGTCAATCAATTTTATTCCTACCGGTGATCAACCAGAAGATTATCTCGTCATCGCCACGACCCATTCTACAGACCGCGCCAAGCATCACACGGAATGGATGCCTTTCGGCCACCAGAACCATGTCTGGGAAGGCTTCCCTGGATCACAGATCCTTGTCTATGATCCCAAGACCGGTCACGCGGAAAGCTGGGGGACACCTGTACCCCATGAGAGCATCTATGGTGCGAAATACGATCCCAAACACCGCCGCCTCTATATGATCGGCTTTATGCGCGGTCATGTGTACAGCTTTGATCTGGAGACACGGCGGGTCACCAAGGATCTGGGCAAAGCTGCTGAAGTTTTCTGCTTCCGCCTGACACTGGGGGATGATGGCAACATCTATGGCTGCACGAAGTCAGGCTATTACTTTATGATCGATACCGAAGCCAATAAACTGGTTGACCTCGGATTTACCGTTCCCGAATATCCCGGCCGTTTCATCAACAATACCTGGTACCGCTATCTGGGGCAGGCGGAAAACACGCTGGATGGCAAATCACTGTACATGTTCCATCCCTATGCTTATGATCTGTTTCAACTTGATTTCGCGACCCACCAGATCACATCGGCAGGCTATCTGCTGCCGTATAAGAACGGTGAGCAGGTTGAAGATCTGGTTGAACCGTTGAATGATAAATCAGCGACAGGCAACAACTGCATGACCATGGACAAGTACGGCGTTCTCTGGTATGTGCTGGGTGTGCGTCATCGCGATACCGATGAAGATGTCAAGTATGCCCCGGGTCAGTACCTGTGTCGCTGGGACATCACTGGCGGCGGGAAACCTGAACTGCTCGGTATGGTCGGCACACCGGGCTATGTCCACAACCGCTCGACTGAAATGGCCTGCGACAAGATCCGCGATATTCTCTATATCGTCAATGTTGGTCATGGTTTTGGTGCAGAAGGACCGGACGTGGTGCGCATCGACTTGCCAGAGTTCCGCAAACATATGTATAAACCCGGTCCGGTCGCGACGCACGACAGATTCTATCCAGTGAAAATGACTGAAGAAGAATTGCGGATCCGTGATGTCAAGCGTGCCAGCAAGAACACCGCAGGCGAAGAGAATACAGAAAACAACCCTTTCCAGGCGTTCCCGATTGATTCTGCTTATCCAATCCGCATCTGGCGTGAGATCGGGAAACCCGGCCAGCTTTGCGACCGTATCGAAGATTCTAAAGTCATCGGTATGGCTTTCGACGCTGATAGCGTGCTGCATGTAGTTACAGGGGCTGCGGGTGACTTTGATCAGGCTGTATATGTTTTTAAGATCAAAGGTCGTGAGCTCCTGTCCCGTGAAGACTTTGCTGCTGTTTCCGAATCATACCGCAAATGGCTGCGTGAAAGCATCCTGCCCGGACCGGTTACACTGGACGAGTCGGTCGTCCTGCCGGAAGCCACAGGACGTCGTTACCGCGCGAAAGCATCCGCGCAGATTGCCTGGAATGGCGGGCGAACCATTGTCGGTACCCAGGATGCGCTGCTGGCGATTATTTCACCAAAAGGTAAAGTCTATTCGCTGGGCAACGCAGTCGCATATGGGCCGGTACGCTGCCTTTGTACCAATGCCGCGCGTACAAAGCTGTGGGGTGTGGCAGGCGATGAAGAAGATATGGGTTATGTGTTTTACTATGATGACGATGAAGGTCTGCGTCAGCTGGGTATCCTGAGCTATAACAGCGCTGGCTTCTACCGTCCAACGGAATCCAACATCCTTTCGAGCATTGTCCTGTCTCCTGACGAAAAGACGCTGGCGATTGGTTCTGCTGATCGGATCGCGACCGTCCATATGATCGATCTGTAAAGGTTATTTGCAAAAATTTCATCGGCCCTCTAAACAGGAGGCGTTGTGGCCAGACCACAGCGCCTCCTTTTCATCAGATGGCTCAACCCTTCTCGTGTTTCAACAATCGGATGCTCGTTGAATCGAAAGTGATCAAGCCATCATCTCTCATTTTGGCCAGTTCTCTGGATAAAGATGTCCTCTGAATACCGATTTTTTCGGCCAAGGCCTTTTTCGTCATGGTCAGTTTGATCAAGTTCGAATCTTGTTTTTTGCACTCATAATCAAGGTAACTCAGAATGCTTTCCCGGATTGTCCTGTTGACGTAGTGTTTAATCCTGTCGCCTAGAATGACCGTGTGATCTGATACATACGCCAGATAACGCTTCAAAAAATCATGGTTGTCCGAAAACAATTGAAACAGCCGCACCTTCGTTATTTCAAGGATTATGGTTGGCTGTCTGGTTGTAACCGTCATCGGATAAAAGGGATTTCTGGAGAACATGAGGTTGCCGCCTAGAATATCACCACGGAAGAACTCAGCAATAGACATAAGGTTACCTGACTCATCAATGCGTTCAATGACCACTTTTCCAGAGAGAAGAATCTCCAGTTTTGAACACACATCACCAACAAAATGAACGATGTTGTTTTTGCCATATTCTATTGTTTTAAAGCAGCCTTCGTTCAGAAATAACGCAATGTCCTGCGGGTTGATTGCTTTTAAGAGATCAATAGACTGTATAAGCCGCAAATGTTTTTTCATAAGCACCACCTGTTTGCAGTGTTACATTGGTAACACCTTTCGCATAGGTTATCACGATAATATAAAAACAACAATATGCGGAAAGGTTAAGTATGGATATATTTACAATTGTTTTCTGGATCATTGCGATTATCCTCACTGTTGTTTCTTTCATAAAAGACAAGAAGAAAACAGTTGCGGCGATGAAAAAGTCGAAGAGCATGATGGGTCATATGCTGGGAGAAATTATAGCAATCATTTTCCTCATAGGCCTTGTGATAACGCTCATCCCGCCTGAAACGATAAGACAAGTTTTAGGGTCGGCTAACACCTTTATCTCAACCATTGTTTCTGCAGTGGTTGGCAGTATCACGCTTATTCCGGCATTTGTTGCTTTTCCTCTGGTGGGCTCTCTTGTTGATGTCGGTGCCAGCATTGTTCCGGCTGTTGCCTTTCTAACGACGCTTACAATGGTCGGCATGGTTACTTTTCCGCTGGAAAAGAAAGCGTTTGGCACAAAGTTCGCGGTTACCAGAAATGCGTTAAGCTTTGGTTTTGCTGTCATGATTGCACTGACCATGGGGGTGATTTTATGAAAATGATCTCCATCGTGAAAAAGAATAAACTGCTTGCACTTGTTGCGCTTGCGTATCTTGTCTTACTCATCATATCGCCAGAAATGGCAAAAAAATCAGTTGGCAACAGCCTCTATTATCTTCTGGAGATGTTCCAAGTTTTGCCAGTAATTTTCTTGTTCACTGTTGTTATAGACGCGCTCGTTCCCAAAGCCATGATCATGCAGGGTTTTGGTGAAAAATCAGGATTTAAAGGCAATTTACTTGCTCTGCTGCTGGGAAGCATTTCCGCTGGTCCGATTTATGCAGCGTTTCCAATCAGTAAAAGCTTGCTCAGTAAAGGTGCAAGTGTATCAAATATTGTCATTATACTCAGCGCATGGGCGGTCATTAAAGTTCCGATGCTTGCCAACGAGGCAAAGTTCCTGGGTGTTGATTTCATGCTTGTCAGATGGATTTTAACGGTTATAGCGATCCTGTTCATGGCATACATCACCAGATTGATTGTTAAGAAAAAAGATCTGCCTGACGACAGGCAAACAAAAGCAACGCTGGAAATAAAAGAAGAATATTGTATTGGCTGTGCGCTTTGTGTCAAGCTTTTACCTCAGTTCTATGCGATGGACAGCAATAAAGCTGTTGTCATAAAAATGCCGGAAAAAATAAAAGATTTTCAAGCTATTCAAAGAACCGTTGACAAGTGTCCGTCAAAAGCAATTATTTTAGATGAGGAGCATGTATCATGAAGTATGGAGCGCACATCATTCGTATCTTGTTTCTTTTGCTCTTTGTTTTCTTGTTGATAAAAGTGAACGTCATGTTGTGGCTAGCCTTTTTTGCGGTAAGTCTTATCGCCGCACTTTTTTTCGGCAGAATATACTGTGGGTATATCTGCCCCATGAATACAATGATGATTCCTGCGGCATGGCTGTCTAAACGCCTGAAAATACAGACTGACAAAACACCTGAGTGGTTGAAAAAGGGCTCTTTTGCCTGGATCGCTCTGCCTGTCTCTTATACACATCT
>LSQX01318887.1_pt2 | contig 23968 bp, 38 predicted proteins | sample 654561 | NCBI WGS metagenome assembly LSQX01 (sample SAMN04489861, study PRJNA283612) | anaerobic digester metagenome | isolation source: 4 biogas reactors fed with cattle manure at either 37C or 55C with and... | place: Denmark: Kongens Lyngby | collected 2014
GACTACATCAAGAACATGATCACGGGAGCAGCGCAGGTGGATGGTGCGATCCTGGTTGTGGCAGCGCCGGACGGCCCGATGCCGCAGACAAAAGAGCACGTGCTTCTGGCACGCCAGGTGGAAGTGCCAAGCATCGTGGTATTTTTGAACAAAGTGGACATGATGGACGATCCTGAATTGTTGGAACTGGTGGAGATGGAACTGCGCGAGATGTTGAGCGGCTATGGCTTCCCCGGAGACGATATTCCGATCATCCACGGGAGCGCGCTGCAGGCGCTGCAAAGCACCTCGACAGACCCGAACGCCCCGGAATACCAGTGCATCACCGAACTGATGGACGCGGTGGACAGCTACATTCCTGAGCCCGAGCGAGCGGTGGACAAGCCGTTCATGATGCCAGTGGAAGACGTGTTCTCGATCAAGGGACGCGGCACGGTTGTGACCGGTCGTGTGGAGCGAGGAATGATCCATACCGGAGACCCGGTGGAGATTGTGGGCTTGCAAGAGAAGAGCATGAACTCGGTGGTCACGGGAGTGGAAATGTTCCACAAACTGCTTGACGAAGGTATGGCAGGAGACAATGTGGGCTTGCTGTTGCGCGGGATCGGACGCGAAGAAGTAGAGCGCGGCATGGTGGTGGCGAAGCCGAACAGCATCACCCCGCACACGAAATTTGAAGGTGAAGTGTATGTGCTGACCCGAGAAGAGGGCGGACGCCACAGTGCATTTTTCTCAGGCTATCGACCGCAATTCTTCATCCGGACGATGGACGTGACGGGAGCGGTGAAGCTGCCGGAGGGTGTGGAGATGGTGCTGCCAGGGGACCGGGTGACGATAGAAGTGGAATTAATTGTGCCGGTGGCGCTTGAGAATGGGTCGCAATTTGCGATTCGAGAAGGCGGCCTGACGGTTGGCGCAGGTGTGATCACGAAGGTTATTGCGTAGAACATAGGAAAATATTATGGCAAAACAGAAGATTCGAATACGTTTGAAGGCATATGATCATCGGGTTATCGATCAATCTGCCAAGCGCATTGTGGAAACAGCTGAGCGCAGTGGTGCACAGGTCGCAGGACCGGTGCCCTTACCGACAAAAATTGAGCGTTTCACCGTAAAGCGTTCCCCTTTTGTTGATAAGGATTCACAGGAACACTTCGAGATCCGGACACATAATCGTCTGATTGATGTGATGGATCCAGATTCGAAGACCATTGATATGCTGATGCGCTTGAACCTGCCCGCAGGCGTTGATATTGAAATAAAAATTTAAGCAGGTTACAGAATTGTTTGCCCCGAGCAAGGTTGTTTTCCGATCGAGGGTTGTATGATCGGAAGTTTGCTGCCAGAGGCAGGGAATTGATAAGAATTGATACTTGGCAAAACCACGACGATGTGGTAAGCTTGATGGGTTCGTCTTAAAAGATGAACCTTTTGAAGGCAGCACAAGAACTTTTCTTTGCGTAGTCCCAAAAAATACAAGGGTCGCGGGAGAGAAGTTAACTATGCTGCGGTCGGAGATGATGCAACCTTGCCCAGGTTGACAGTCTCGCCAAACAACTTCTACAGGAGAATATGGATTATGTTTAAAGGGCTTATTGGACGAAAAGTTGGTATGACCCAGATTTTCGATGACGATGGGATTGCGATCCCTGTAACACTCATTGAAGCTGGGCCTTGTTATGTAACCCAGGTGAAGACTGCCGATAAAGACGGCTATTCTTCAGTCCAGATCGGGTTTGGTGAGGTGAATCCCAAACGGTTAACGAAGGGGCAACTTGGACACCTCAAGCGCAATAATTTGCCACCATTAAAAGTTTTGCGAGAATTTAAAATTAAAAAGAAAGACACCGTCTCTGAAGGCGATCTTCTAAAAGTCGATATCTTCGAGAAGGGTGAGCGTGTTGATGTTGTTGGCACCAGCAAAGGACGTGGTTTCGCCGGTGTGATGAGACGACACGGCTTTGGTGGAGGAATGATGACGCACGGTCAGTCTGACCGACAGCGATCGCCAGGCGCGATTGGCGGCGGCACAACACCGGGTCGGGTCTTTAAAGGTAAACGCGGTCCTGGTCATATGGGACACCAGAGTGTGACCTCTTCCAATATTACTGTGGCGCTGGTGGATGCAGAGCGTAATTTGATTGCGGTTGATGGTTCCGTTCCCGGGCCTAAGGGCGGTTTGGTTGTGATCAAACCTGCCAGGAAACAATAGTCAGCCCGCTTGGGCTTGAGCAATTATGGGAGTTGAGTAATCATGAAAGTTGATGTCTTCAACATGAAGGGTAAGAAAGTCAAGACGGTAGAACTACCGGCTAAGATTTTTGAAGCCCCTGTAAAAGTTGATTTGATGCATCAGGCATATGTCAGGCAGATGGCAAACAGCCGTCTGGGAACCCATTCGACAAAGGGTCGCAGTGAGGTTTCCGGTGGCGGTCGTAAGCCATGGCGTCAAAAGGGGACTGGACGTGCCCGCCAGGGTTCGATCAGGGCTGCCCAATGGGTTGGTGGTGGTGGAATCTTTACCCCGAAGCCCCGTTCCCATGCAAAGGCAATGCCTAAGAAGATGCGCAGAGCGGCATTACGATCCGCACTGACAGTTAAAGCTTCGGAAGGGGAGATCATCCTGGTGGACGAACTCAAAATCGACGAAGCGAAAACACGAGTTCTGGCACAAGCCTTGAAAGCGGTTGCTGGCGACGCGGCGAGTGTTCTGCTGTTAATCCCTGATAACGGTGCTGAGGCTTTGGATGTCAAGCAGGCTTGTACGAACCTGACCAATGCAAAAACCCTGATGGCGAGCTATCTCAATATCCGTGATTTGCTGAGTTTTGAGAAAGTTATTCTCCCCGTTGCAGCATTGGAAACAATTGAGAGTTATCTCGGTTAGGAAGGAATGAAATCATGAGAAAATCAGTATATGACATCATCCGCCGACCGGTCATTACAGAAAAATCAAACTATATGTCTTCTGTGCTAAACCAATACGTCTTTGAAGTGGACAAATCCGCAACACGGAGCACGATTAAAGACGCGATTGAGAAGATTTTTGATGTGAAAGTTCACCGAGTAAATACTATGATCGTGCCCGCCAAGCAGTCGCGCAATTTGCAGAATCGCCGAATGCGAACCCGCAGCAGTGCTTATAAGAAAGCAATCGTGACTCTTGCTGAAGGCGAGCGCATCCCGATTTTTGAAGGGGTGGAGTAATGGCAGTAAAAGTTTATAAACCAAAAACACCTGGTACTCGACATATGACCAGCTATACATTTGAAGAGATTACCAAGACAAAACCTGAACGATCTTTAACGGTGCCCAAGAAAAAGCGAGCCGGTCGCAATATGCACGGTCGCATCACTGTCCGACATCGGGGCGGTGGGCATAAGCGTCAAATCCGCCAGGTCGATTTCAAACGCGATAAGTTTGAAATTCCTGCCACTGTTGCAGCGATTGAATATGATCCAAATCGGACCGCCCGGTTAGCGCTTTTGAACTACGCCGATGGAGAGAAACGATACATTATTGCCCCAGCAGGTTTGAAGGTAGGCGATAAGATCGTTTCTGGTGAGAGTGTTGATATTCGCGTAGGTAACAGTATGCAATTGGCGAATATTCCGGTTGGCACGTCAATTTATAATATTGAGTTGCAGCCAGGAAAAGGCGGGCAGATGGTACGTTCTGCAGGGACCTCAGCACAACTGCTGGCTAAAGAAGGGAAATATGCCCATGTGCGATTGCCTTCGGGTGAGGTGCGGCTTGTGTTGCAGGCTTGCCGGGCGACAATTGGGCAAGTTGGCAACGTCGAGCACGCCAATATTAAATTGGGTAAAGCCGGACGTCGGCGTCACATGGGATGGCGACCGGGAGTTCGCGGTGTGGCAATGAACCCGAACGACCACCCTCATGGTGGTGGTGAAGGACGTTCACCGATTGGTATGCCCAGTCCTAAGAGTCCGTGGGGTATTCCCACATTGGGTAAAAAGACACGGCGGAACAAACGAACTGATAAATATATCCTGCGCCATCGCAGCAAAGCGAAACGGCGTCGGAAGTAATTGATTATTTTTGCGAGAAAGAGGACGTAATTATGTCGCGATCGCTCAAAAAAGGGCCGTTCACCGACCCGAAATTGTTGAAAAGAATTGAAGAAATGAATGCCAAAGGCGAAAAGAAAGTGCTGCGAACCTGGAGCAGGGCAAGCACAATCTTTCCACAGATGGTGGGTCACACTATCGCTGTTCATGATGGTCGACGCCATGTGCCGATTTATATTACAGAAAATATGGTTGGGCATCGCCTGGGTGAATTTGCTCCCACACGGTTCTACCGTGGGCATGTAGTCTCATCTCGAGGCGATAGGCGCAAAGGTTAAGAAAGTGAAAAGGCAGGTTATCAATGGCAATTGATGTTCAAGCGAAGTTAAGCAATCTTAACACCTCAGCACAAAAAGCACGGCTTGTTGTGGATCTGGTTCGGGGAAAACCAGCCTTAGAGGCAATGGATATTTTAAAATTCACACCTAACAAATCCGCGGAGCCTATTCGCAAGCTGCTCGCATCAGCGATGGCTAATAGTGAAGAGAATTTCGGAATTTCACGTGAAGATCTTTATATTCACAGGATCTTTGCAGATGAAGCTCCCACCCGCAAGTGGCGCCGGTTTGGTGCGCGCGGCCGTTTCAAGCCAATATTGCGCCGACGGTCACATATTACGGTTATCTTAAGAGAGGTCGAGTGATAGGATGTTTGAAATCAGAAACAACGATAGGAACCAGGAGTAAATATGGGTCGTAAAGTACATCCAGTTGGATTTCGGCTAAAAATTAACAAGCCATGGTCAGCCCGCTGGTTCGCGGAAGGCCAGGAGTATCGAGATCAGTTGCATCAAGATCTTGCTATTCGAGAGAAAATTCGCAAAGAGAATGAGCGTGCTGGAATATCTGCGATTGAAATTGAGCGTTTCCCTGGCAAGATCAAAATTTATGTGCATACTGCTAAACCAGGGATCCTGATCGGTCGGGGTGGAGAAAACGTAAAAAGTATCCGCTCAGGTTTGGAAGCGATGACAGGGCAAAAGATTGATTTGGAAGTTAAAGAGATCAAGCTCCCTGATCTTGACGCCCGATTGGTGGCAGAAAATATTGCCAGTCAGCTGGAACGCCGAATCAGTTATCGTCGCGCTATGCAGCGAGCCATTCAACAGGGTATGCGGCAGGGCGCTGAGGGTGTCAAGGTTATGGTTTCCGGTCGTCTTGGTGGCGCCGAAATGTCCCGCAGTATATGGTTGCGTGAAGGGCGTGTTCCTCTGCAGACTTTGCGGGCGAATATTGATTATGCCAAAACACAAGCCCTGACGACTTTCGGTCTGCTCGGTATTAAGGTTTGGATTTATAAAGGTGAAATTACGCCTGAAGAGGAAGAAGGAACAGCTGAATCCACTGAAGGTGTTTATGTCAGTGAGTGAGAACTTAGCCGGCATGTTGTCCGGTGGTAAGTGAGGTAGTCATTATGTTAATGCCAAAACGAGTTAAGTATCGCAAGCAAATGCGAGGACGAATGAAAGGGAAGGCCTATCGGGGGTCGGATGTTTCATTTGGCGAGTATGGCTTGCAAGCTTTAGAGCCCGGTTGGGTAAGTGCGCGACAGATCGAAGCGGCTCGTCGAGCGATTGTGCATCAAATGAAGCGCCGCGGCAAAGTCTGGATTCGGATATTTCCGGACAAGCCCTACACAAAGCGTGCTGCGGAAACCCGTATGGGAAAAGGGAAAGCGCCCGTTGATCATTGGGTTTCTGTTGTCAAACCCGGCAGGATCATGTTTGAGGTTGGCGGCGTAGATGAAGAAATTGCCAAAGCAGCGCTTCACCGTGCAAAGTACAAATTGTCTGTGAAATCGAAGATCGTCTCACGTGAAGTGGCAGGAGAAGCATAATCATGAAAGCGACAGAGATTAGGAAAATGAGTGTTGCTGAAATCGAAAATGAGCTGGATGAAGCCCGCCACGAATTGATGAATCTCAGATTTCAATCAATTACAGGTCAATTAACAGATACCAGTCGTGTGCGTTTCATTCGTCGGGATATTGCCCGTATGGAAACTATCCTGAGAGAAAAACAATTGCAAGAAGCGGCTGAGGAGAATGAAGCATGAATAAACGAAGACGTTTGGTAGGGACTGTTGTTCGTACTCAGATGCAGAAAACTGCAGTTGTTGAAGTCGAACGCGTTTTCCGTCACCCTCTCTATCACAAGGTCGTGCGCTCGCTAAAAGCTTATAAGGCACATGATGAACTGGGAACAAACCCGGGTGATAAGGTACGGATCGTGGAAAGCAAACCAATATCTAAAACAAAGCACTGGGTCGTCGAAGAGATCATTAAAGTTGAAGAGCGATCTCAAGATGATACAGTTGAAGAATTGGGAGTTTAAAACCATGATTCAACAAGAAACCCGTTTGAAAGTTACCGATAACACCGGTGCAAAAGAATTGTTGGTGATGCATGTCACCGGTGGGTCGCGCCAGCGCTATGGCTTTGTGGGTGATATTGTGGTTGGAACAATAAAAGTTGCAACCCCGCAGTCAACCATTAAGAAAAGTGAGATTGTAAAAGCCGTTATCGTTCGGGCAGCCAAGGAATGGCGACGAATCGATGGTTCGAGCATTCGCTTTGATGATAATGCCGTGGTCATTCTTGACAATGATGGTGTCAACCCCCGTGGTTCCCGCATTTTCGGCCCTGTAGCTCGAGAGCTTCGTGAGAAAGGCTTCACAAAGATCGTTTCACTGGCGCCAGAAGTTCTTTAGCCAGGTTGATAGGAGTTGAGAAATGAAAACTAAGATACGAAAAGGCGATCGTGTGATGGTGATCAGCGGAAAGGATAAGGGGAAGGTTGGCGAAGTGATTCGAGTCTTTCCCAAGGATAGCCGTTTGATTGTGCAGGGCGTCAACCTGCGCATCAAACATCAGGCTCAGACCCAATCAAGAGGGCGAACTATCCCTGCAGGTATCATCGAATTTGAGGGACCCATTGCTATCTCGAATGTGATGCTGCTGGATCCGAAGGACAATAAACCAACCCGTGTTCGTTTGGAAAGAGAAGAGAGCAAGGTTATCCGGGTATCAAAGCGAACCGGGACGCGGATTGATAAATAGGCAGCGAGTGGAGCAAGATTATGAATAGAGTGAAAGAACTATATAAAGAAGAAATCGCCCCAGCCTTGGTGAAGGAATTGTCTCTCGACAATAAGATGCAAGCCCCAAAGATTGAGAAGGTTGTCATCAATATTGGCGTGGGGGATGCCTTGGATAACCCCAAAGCGCTTGATGAAGCGGTTCGGGATCTGACCACGATCACGGGTCAACGACCCGTTGTGACCAAAGCGAAGAAATCAATCGCCAATTTTAAGTTGCGCGAAGGTCGGGCGATTGGCACCAAGGTAACCCTGCGCGGTGAACGGATGTGGGCTTTTCTCGATCGTTTGATTAATGTTGCCCTGCCGCGTGTGCGAGACTTTCGTGGCATTTCCGCTGATGCATTTGACGGGCGTGGAAATTATACGTTAGGTTTACATGAGCAATTGATCTTTCCGGAGATTAATTATGATGATGTAGATATTGTTCGTGGCATGGAAATCACAATTGTGACAACAGCTGAGAATGATGATCAGGCTCGTGCATTGCTGAGTAAACTCGGAATGCCGTTCAGGAAAGGATAGTATGGCTAAAAAATGTATGATGTATCGCGAGAAGCGGCGAAAATATCAAACCCAGGTGGTTAACCGTTGCCAACGATGTGGGCGTCCAAGAGGTTATATCCGAAAATTCGGATTGTGCCGGATTTGCTTTCGGGAATTAGCCCTTGAAGGCAAGATTCCCGGTGTGACCAAATCTTCGTGGTAGATCGGCGGAGGAATTATAAATGAGTATAACAGATCCTATTGCTGATATGCTGACTCGAATCCGTAACGTTGCGATTAGTAACGGTACATTGGTGAGCATGCCCAGCTCGAAGATAAAAGCTGAAATAGCCCGCATACTGACCGAAGAGGGCTATGTTGAAAGCTACGATATTGTTGAGGGTGAGCAACCCCATCGAAAAACCCTGAGAATCCGTTTGAAATACATCGGAGAAAGACGAAATCAGCGACCTTTAATCACAGGGCTTGAACGTGTCAGCAAGCCAGGGCGTCGTGTCTACTCCAAGAAAACGGAAATCCCGTGGGTGCTTTCCGGTATTGGAATTGCCATCCTTTCCACACCTAAAGGTGTGATGACCGACCAGCGTGCCCGTAAAATGGGTATCGGTGGTGAAGTATTGTGCAAAATTTGGTAGCGCCAGGCGCTAAAGGAGGTACGAGAGGTGTCTCGAATTGGACGATTACCGATAGAAGTGCCAGCGGGCGTTGATGTTACGATTGACGGTTCTCATGTTAAGGTCAAAGGACCTAAGGGTGAATTAGAGTTTACCTTTACTAACGACATGATAATTAAGAAAGAAAATGGAACCGTTGTTGTTGAACGACCTACTGATCAACCGCAGCATCGATCCTTGCATGGGACAACACGCTCGGTCTTGAGCAACATGATTGAGGGCGTCAGCAAGGGCTTTGAACGTATTTTGGAAATCCAAGGTGTGGGTTATCGCGCTGAAATGAGTGGTGATAATCTTGTTCTCAATGTTGGTTTTTCTCATTCTGTGATTATTGAACCCCCTGAGGGCATCAGCTTTGAAGTGGACATGAAAGTTCGACAGATCAAAGTGCTTGGTTATAACAAAGTAGATGTTGGCCAGATAGCAGCGAATATTCGTAAAGTACGCCCAGCTGAACCTTATCATGGTAAGGGTATTCATTATCAGGGTGAATATGTTCGCCGCAAGGCAGGCAAAGCTGGTAAGACAGCATAATAATTATTGAAGGTGAAATCTTATGGCAGAAAAATCACGAAATGAGGCTCGATTACGCCGGCAACGCCGAGTGCGAAAAAAGATTTTTGGGACACCCGAACGACCGCGCATGAATGTGTTTAGAAGTTCGACACAAATCTATGTACAGATTATTGATGATTTTCAGGGGAATACCCTGGCTTCAGCCTCAAGCATAGATTCAGAATTGCGATCCGGAATGGATGGGTTGTCGAACATGGAAAAAGCGCAAAAAGTCGGTCAGGCGATCGCAGAACGCGCAAAAGAAGTTGGGATAAGCCAGGTTGTCTTCGACCGTGGCGGATACAAGTATATTGGCCGTGTTAAAGCCATGGCTGAGGCTGCCCGTGAAGGCGGCTTGAAATTCTAGGAAAGAGGCGTTTATGACGGACTATCGAACCGAAGATCAATTTGATGAGCGAGTAATTGATATTGCACGCGTTGCCAAAGTTGTAAAAGGCGGACGCAGATTTTCTTTCCGAGCAGTCATGGTGATCGGCGACAATGCTGGGCGGGTTGGTCTGGGCATTGGAAAAGCAAACGCTGTTCCAGAGGCAATCCGAAAAGCCAGTGAACGGGCTCGAAAAGATATGCACCGTGTCAACTTGAGCGGCACATCCATTGCACATAAAGTGATCGGTAAGCAAAGTGGGGCGGTTGTTTTGTTGCGACCGGCAGGCCCCGGTACCGGCGTTATTGCAGGTGGTGGTGTACGCTTCGTTCTTGAAGCGGCAGGTGTGCGCGATATTTTGACCAAGTCATTGGGCAGCAACAACATCATGAATGTTGTTCGCGCAACTTTCAATGCGCTCGATCAGCTTAAATCTCCTGAAGAGGTGGCAGCCTATCGAGGAAAGCCATTGGACGAGGTCAAACCATATTGGGAGCGCAAGGCGAATGGCTAAGAAAAAACAAGAAAAATTACAAATAACATTGGTCCGGAGCCCTATTGGATATTCAAAGCGTCAAAAATTGACCTTGAGAGCAATGGGTTTGCGGAAGATGAACCAGGTTGTAATTAAGAACGATACAGAAGAAATGCGCGGCATGATTGATAAAGTATCCCACCTGGTCACAGTGGATAAGGCGTAAGGACTATTATGCGATTACATGATTTAAAACCAAATGAAGGTGCACATAAAAAACGCACCCGCGTGGGGCGCGGTATAGCATCCGGGCATGGTAAAACAGCAGGTCGTGGCACAAAAGGCCAAAAGTCGCGAACAAGCGGCGGCGTCCGACTGTATCACCAGGGTGGGAACCTTCCATTTTATAGGAAGCTGCCCTTCAGACGTGGTGTGGGATTCAGTGTTCCCAACCGTGTGCGGTATTCAGAGGTTAATCTGGAAAAATTAGGCGAGTTGAAAGCAGGAACGGAAATCACCCCCCAATTTTTGGTGGAATCTGGAATTCTCAAAGATCTGAAATCACCTGTAAAAATTCTTGGGCGCGGGGATGTTTCTGTGGCGCTGAAAGTAAAAGCTCATAAGGTTACCAAAGGCGCACAAGAAAAGATTGAAAATGCCGGCGGTAGTGTGGAATTAATCGAGGCGTAAAAATAGTACCCGTATCGGAGTAAAAGGAGACGACAAATGAAGCGGTCCTCTTGGCGCTACCTTTGGAAATCAAAAGACATTCGAAAAAAGCTGCTGATCTCTCTGGCGCTGCTTGCTATCTATCGATTGGCAACGAATATTCCCGTCCCAGGAATTGATCGGGAATTGGTTGCCCAATTGACTCAGACAGAAGGGGCTGCAGGCGGGTTGATCAACATGCTCGATATGCTTTCGGGCGGCGCAGTTTCAAATTTCTCTGTGCTGGCGATGGGTGTTTACCCCTATATCACCGCTCAGATTATCCTTCAACTCCTGATCCCGATCATTCCTGCACTTGAGCGCAAGATGCAGGAAAACCCGAGCGAAGGTCGTGCCTGGATGGAAAAATGGACGATCATCCTGACTGTGCCGATGGCAGCGCTCTCGGCCGTTGGTCAGATCAACATCTTCAATGCGATCCTGGGTCAGTCTGTTGCTGCCCGCTTTGGGTTTGCGGGAGATGTCTTGATCCCCACGTTGGCAACGATATTTTCGATGATTGCTGGCACCATGTTCGGAGTCTGGTTGGGTGAATTGATTTCGGAATTTGGTATTCGTGGTCAGGGGCTTTCCCTGATCATTTTTGCGGGTATTGTCTCAAACATTCCGCAAAACCTGTATCGATTGCTAACGAATGAGCAATACTGGTGGTTAATCGTTATTGTTCTGGCACTGCTGATCGTGACGATCTTCGCTGTGGTTTACGTACAGCAGGGACGTCGACATGTACCGGTGATGTTCCCCGGACGGCGGGTGGGCAGCCGCATGTCAATGCCGGTTAGAAGTTCTGTTCCGTTGATGGTGAACATGGCGGGGATGATCCCGATCATCTTTGCACAATCGATAATGACCTTTCCGACGATTTTGGCGAGCTTCTTTGTAAATTCAAAGGCTGAATGGCTGCGGAAGTTTGCGGTCTGGATCCAGAACACGCTCAGCGGTGAAGGCTGGATCTACCCGGTTTTGTTCTTTATCATGGTTGTTCTGTTCACCTTCTTTTATACCGACATTCTTTTTGCCCAGCAGAATTATGGCGACAACCTGAAAAAGCAGGGTGCGCAGATCCCGGGCGTGACGCGTGGCGGCCCAACACAGCGCTATCTGACGAGAGTTCAGCGGAGGATCACGCTGCCTGGCGCTTTGTTCCTGGGTGTCGTGGCTGCACTTCCTTATTTTCTGGGATTGCTGCTGCCCGAAGGACTTTCGCAAACCAGCCTCTTCCTGGTTTCTTCGACAGGTTTGTTGATTGTGGTTGGCGTTGTTCGTGATACCTTCGAGATCATCGAAACAGATCTGAAGCTTCACGGTTATGACGATCGATTGATCAGCTGAGGTAAATACAGTTCATGGCACCTTTGTACATCGTTTTACTCGGACCCCCGGGCGCCGGAAAAGGCACTCAGGCGAAGCAAATTGCCCGGGAACATGATCTGATTCATGTTTCCACCGGAGATTTGTTTCGAGAAAACCTGAATAATCAGACGGAGCTGGGGAAATTGGCGCAAGCCTATATGAACAAAGGTGAATTGGTGCCTGATGATGTGACTGTGCGAATGGTGGAAGAGAGGCTTTCTCGACCTGACAGCGCCTCGGGCGCTGTTTTGGATGGCTTTCCACGGACGGACGCACAAGCCAGGGCATTTGATGCAATGTTGGAAAAAATTGGACAGGAAGTGAAAGTTGTTCCATACATCAAGGTGCCTGATGATGTGCTGGTAGAAAGGTTGAGCGGACGCTGGATGAGCTCTTCAGGGCTTGTCTATCATGAAAAATTCAACCCGCCGGTTGTGAAGTGGATTGACGATATTGATGGGTCACAGTTGTATCAACGTGAAGATGACAAGCCTGCCACGGTGCGGCATCGGATTGATGTTTATAACGAACAGACTGCACCCTTGATTGTCTATTATCAGAATAAAGGTGTTCTGGTAGAGATTGACGGCACGCTTTCGATTGAGGATGTGTTTGCTGAGATCAAGCAAGCCGTTAAGGAGATTTTAAATTGATTTCCTGGGATCGCTCGGTTAATATTAAGTCACCGGCAGAAATTCAAATAATGCGCGAGGCCGGACGGATTAATGCGGAAGCCCTGGCTGCAACGGTTGCATTGATCGAGCCAGGTGTGACCACTGGCGAATTGAATGAAGCCTTCGAGGCTGTTCACAAACAGTATGATGTTTATTCGCCTTTTAAAAATTATCCGGGACCCTATCCCTACCCTGCCAGCATTTGCACCAGCGTTAATGATGAGCTTGTGCACGGCATTCCCGGTAAACGTAAGCTCATGGATGGTGATATTATCAGCATCGATTGTGGGACGGTTTACCAGGGATTTGTGGGTGATATGGCAACCACCGTGGCGGTGGGTGAGGTGCCTGATGAAACCCAACGACTGCTGCAGGTGACCAAACAGTCACTTGAGATCGCTATTTCAAAGATGGTCGCGGGCAATACCATCGGTGATATCGGTCACGCCGTTCAAACTTACGTGGAAGAGCGGGGTTTTTTCATCACCCGCACCTACACCGGACATGGTGTTGGCAGGAAGATGCATGAAGGACCTCAGGTGCCCAATTATGGCAAGCCCGGACACGGTTTGCGGCTGCGAGAAGGTATGACGATTGCACTCGAGCCGATGGTTTTGGCGGGCACGCCCGACACGGTTGTGAAGGATGATGGCTGGACTGTGGCTTCTGCGGATGGCTCAAACACAGCGCATTTCGAACACACCGTGGCGATCACGGTTGATGGTCCACTGATATTGACGGCATTATAAAGGTCATTAACTGGACGAAGATCTTGAGTGCAGGTATAATCATTGCTTTGCATCAGGACATTGCAGGATAAAGGAGTAAGATCGTGAAAGTATCAGCATCAATTAAAAAACGCTGTGCAAAATGCAAAATTGTGAAACGAAAGGGTCGTTTGTATGTTATTTGTCAGAACCCAAAGCACAAACAACGACAAGGATAAGGAATAATACTTATGGCACGTATTGAAGGTGTTGACATCCCGCGTAATAAACGCATTGAGATTGGTCTGCGATCAATTTATGGCGTTGGCCCCACCCGGGCAAATGAAATTCTTGCGGCAACCGGTGTTAATCCCGATGCACGCGTTAAGGATTTGTCGGATAGTGACGTTTCCAAACTGCGCGACTACATCGGTGAGAATTTGACGGTTGAAGGTGATTTGCGGCGTCAGGTTCAAATGAACATCAAGCGTCTGATTGAAATAGGCTCCTATCGGGGTCTGCGTCATCGACGGGGTTTGCCGGTCCACGGACAGCGCACCAAGACCAATGCTCGCACACGCAAAGGCCCAAAGAAAACTGTGGCAGGGCGTGGACGCCGTCGGGGTGTTGGCAAGAAATAATTATTAGAGTTCAGGTCCTGGCCGTTCATCCATCTGGGTTTCCTTCCTTTCTACCCGCGGCGAGATGGATGACAGCTTGAGACAAAAAAGAAATTTGTGAGGAACTATGGCTAAAAATCCACAACGATCGCGGCGAACAGCAGGTTCGCGCAAAGTCAAACGACAGATGTCATCAGCACAGGTGCACGTGATGGCTTCCTTCAACAACACCATCGTTACAGTTACAGATATGCAGGGGAATGCTGTATGTTGGGGAAGCGCTGGATCAGCCGGATATAAAGGCTCCAGAAAAAGCACGCCCTTTGCAGCACGTTTGGCTACTGAGCAGGTGATGAAAACAGCGCAAGGTTTTGGTGTTCAGGAAGTGGACATCATCATCAAAGGTCCTGGCCCAGGTCGTGAAGCTGCAATCCGGGCTGTACAGGGTATGGGCATTACGGTCCGTTCAATTGACGATGTGACCCCCGTGCCGCATAATGGTTGCCGCCCACCCAAGAGACGCCGCGTCTAAAAATAATTGAAAGAAAGGAATTAAATGGCAAGATATACGGGTCCGGCTTGTAAATTATGCCGGCGTGAAGGTGAAAAATTGTTTTTAAAGGGTGAGCGATGCTTTACCCCTAAATGTGCTTTTGAGAAACGATCTTATCCTCCCGGGGAACATGGTCGTTTGGGTAGTCGCCGCAGCAGAGAGTCAGAATATTCACTGCAATTACGTGCGAAACAGAAAGCAAAACGCATTTATGGCGTTCTGGAACGACAATTTGTGCGCTATTTCCGGACAGCACAAAGGCAACCCGGGCTGACAGGTTTGAATCTGCTTCAGATTCTTGAATCCCGCCTGGACAATGTCGTTTACCGGATGGGCTTTGCCGACAGCCGGGCTCAGGCGCGCCAGCTGATTTCCCATGGACATTTTCTGGTCAATGGAAGAAGGAATGATATCGCTTCGACAATTCTCAAACCTTCTGATGTGGTTTCAGTGCGAGAAAATTCAGGGCAGCGTGAATATTTTAAAACGCTCCGACAGGCTGAGGAAGCCCGCACGCCGACAACATGGGTCGAGCGAGATCTGAATACCCTTTCCGGTCGGATGATCCGTTTACCTGAGCGTGCTGAAATTGACGGCAATTTGAATGAACAGCTGATCGTTGAGTTCTACTCTCGATAAGCGCAATCAAAGGTAGTGTATTAGGGTGCACTGGTAAGGGGTATGAGGTGGTAGGAATAAAAAATATGGTCAAGCCAATTGTTGAACGTGTTGCTGATTCACGTGACTATGGAAAATTTGCGATCGGACCGCTTGAGCGCGGCTTCGGTATGACGCTTGGAAATGCATTACGCCGGGTACTGTTGTCCTCCTTACAGGGCGCTGCGGTAACATCCGTCCGAATTACCGACATCTTGCACGAGTTCAGCGATATTGAAGGCGTTCGCGAAGATGTGATTCAGGTCATTCTTCAATTAAAACAGCTGCGTATGATTTTGTATGATGTCGACATTGCCCACCTTCAATTAGAAGTCAGCGGTGAAGGAACAGTGACCGCAGCAGATATTCTTTGTCCGCCCGAAGTGGAAATTGTTAATCCTGATCTGTATTTGTTTACAGTCGATAGCAAAAAGGTCAATCTTGACATCGATATTACCGTAGAATTAGGACGAGGCTATTCCCCCGCCAATGAGCGTAGTGATGATTTGCCCATTGGTGAACTGCCTGTTGATGCGATCTTCACGCCCATTCGTAAAGTGAATTGGACGGTCGGTTCAGCCCGGGTTGGGCAGAGCACAAATTATGATCGTCTTTTTCTGGAAATATGGACCGATGGAACAGTCACACCCGAAAAGGCATTGATTGATTCTTCAAGGGTCTTAATTGATCATCTGCGGTATGTTGCGGGGATCAGTGAGGAAATCACGGCTCTTCCACCAGAAGAAGTGGAAGTTGCGCCCACGGTCAATAGTGAAGCGGCTGAGATGCCGATCGAGAATCTTGATCTGACAGTACGTGTGTTCAATTCCTTAAAACGCACGGGTATAACTACTGTCGGTGATGTCTTGGAACTGATGGAAAAAGGCGAAGAAGCAATTTTATCCATTCGGAATTTCGGTGAAAAAAGCCTGGTTGAGCTGAGAGAAAAAATGATCGAAAAGGGCTTCCTGGAAGAAGAAGAAAAAGCGGAGAGTTAAGGTTATGCGACACAAAGTAGATGGATATCGTCTTAATCGCTCTGGTGGTCACCGAACTGCCATGAAAAGAACGATGATGAAACAGCTTTTTGAACATGAAAGAATAAAAACCACATTGCCCAAAGCAAAGTTTATTCAGGCAGATGCTGAAAAACTGATTACCCTGGCTCGAAATAATCAGGATGCTGAAGGGGCAGTGATGGTCCACGCTCGCCGAAAAGCTGTAAAAGAATTGGGTAGCGGCAGCCGCCCCATTGTCCAAAAATTATTCGATGAAATAGGACCGCGTTATGTCACTCGTAACGGTGGTTATACAAGGATCTTGAAGTTAGGTCCTCGCCGCAGCGATAACGCTGAGATGGCAATTATTGAACTGGTTGAAGAGTAGTCCTTCCGAAAATCCGGAATGGACTTAGCACATTACAAAGTTATTCTTTCATACAAGGGCTCAGATTTTGCCGGATTCCAACGCCAAAAAGGCGTGAGAACCGTACAAGGTGAATTTGAGACGGGTTTACGCAAGCTGGGATGGCATGAAAACAGCATTCGGAGTGCTGGTCGAACCGATGCCGGCGTTCATGCCAGAGGACAGGTGGTCAATTTCTCTTTGAAATGGTCTCATGGTCTGAAGGATTTGCACAACGCGCTCAATTATTATTTACCTGAAGATGTGGCTGTTCGCTCGGTGCAGGTAGTAGAACCAGATTTTCACCCCCGTTTTGACGCCAGGAGTCGGCACTACAGTTACGAGATCTTCTGCCAGCCTTTCAGGGATCCGCTGAGAGAGGTTTTTAGCTGGCGGGTATGGCCAATTCTAAGACTTGAATTGATCCAAAACGCCGCTCTCGATTTGATCGGCGAGCACGATTTCAAAGTGTTTGGCAGTGCAGTTACGGAAAACGGCACAACAATCCGGGAAGTCTTTACGGCAATCTGGCAGCAATCGGATGACTCCTTTCGGTTCGATATCACCGCAAATGCCTTTTTATACCATATGATCAGGCGAATCACCTTTGTGATGGTGATGATTGGACAGGGTCAAATTGAAGAAGACTCGGTGGCGAAGGCTCTTGAAACAGGAGTTCTGGAGGTGACAGGCATTGCACCACCGCAGGGGCTTGTATTGGAAGAAGTATTGTATTAGTTAGAAGTGATATGGACTTCATTTCTGGTGCAGGATGACCGGATGAAGATACCTTTGAATGATGGAGAGTTTGACAGTGACAAAAACATTTGTACCAAAAGGACAACTTGAGCGTGAATGGTTGTTGATCGATGCCGAAGGTAAAAACTTAGGTCGCCTTTCAACCTGGATCGCTACGCTGCTCCTGGGAAAACATAAACCTAATTTTACCCCTGGCATGATGACAGGTGCGAACGTTGTTGTGGTTAACGCCGAAAAAGTAGACTTTTTCCCTGGGAAACTGGAGGATAAGATTTACTATCGCCATTCTCAATACCCCAGCGGGTTGAAAGAGATCACCTTAAAACGACAATTGGAACTGTTTCCTGAGCGTGTGATTGAGATTGCGGTGAAAGGGATGCTGCCTCACAATAAATTGGGTCGCAGAATTTTTAAAAACTTGCATGTCTATGCTGGCAATGAACACCCACATCAGGCACAGCAACCAGCGTTAATCGAGCAAGAGGAGTAATCAGGACTTATGGATAAGAAATATCACGAAGGCATTGGACGCCGTAAAGAAAGTACTGCCCGCATAAGGATTATGGAAGGATCGGGCAACTTCATTGTAAATGAAAAAAACATTGAAGATTATTTCACCCGATTGGGCGATGCACCCGAAATTATCAGAGCATTTGAGATTGCTACCCATGATGCCAATAAATTTGATGTCTCTGTATTTGTCAGCGGTGGTGGTGTGAGCGGTCAGCGCGACGCGGTCAAGTTGGGCTTGGCCCGTGCTCTGGTCGATATGGATGAAGAACTGCGCTCTGCACTGCGCCACAGCGGCTATCTTACACGAGACCCGCGCATCAAAGAACGAAAAAAGCCAGGCCTCAAACGAGCCCGCAAGGCACCTACCTATACCAAGCGTTAGTTAACGCATGGTGGGCAAGTTTATGATTGCCCGCGCGTTGTGGATTGGGTGAGGTCATGCCTGATTTTGATAATGTATTCAATTTTGGATAAGATAAAGGAGACGTTAACCAACGTCTCTCTTTATTATAGCGGTCAAGAGTTGTCATACCGGGTATAGAATGAAACAAAAAAAGCGAAATAACGGGATCACGTTGCTTGGGTTGGGGCCGGGAGATCCGGAGATGCTCACGCGGGAAGCAAGTGATTGGTTAAACCAGATATCCCGATTGTATTTGCGAACAGACAACCATCCTCTTGTGCCGTTCCTGTCCGAGATAGTGGAAGTGATCAGTTTTGATGATCTTATTAATCAATCCGCTTCGCTGGATGAGGCTAACAAAAATATTATGAAGGAGATCCTGGCGTTGGGCGCAAACCCTGAGGGTGTGACCTATGCTGTCCCCGGTGATCCATATTTTGGGGAGGCAATCTGCGCTGAGATTAAACGCAGGGCAGATGAAGCCCATATCCCTATCAGAGTAATCCACGGCATAAGCTTTTTAGAACCAATTCTGGCAGCATTGAACCTTAGCTCCCTCAGCGGGGTCGTGATTGTGGATGCTCTTGCGCTTACAAAAAAACAGACGCCAGGTTTTGCTCCATCAACGCCCGCATTAATCACACAATTTCATTCAAGTAAAGCGCTTGAGGATGTCAAACGTGTTCTGATGACAGCGTATCCCGGTGATCATCCAGTCCAGCTGGTTCATGCCGCCGGAACGAAGGATGAAAAAATAGAAAACCTTCGTTTGGATGCGCTTGGAAATGATCAGCGGATTAGTCTGACAGGTTCCATTTATGTGCCGCCGCTTTCCGAATTTGCGTCCTTTGAATCTTTTCAAGAGATCATTGCGCGTCTGCGGGCTCCGGGTGGATGCCCGTGGGATCAAAAACAAACCCATGCCAGTCTCCGTCCGTTCTTGCTGGAAGAAACCTATGAAGCTCTGGATGCCCTTGACCGCGAGGATAAGGAGGATCTGCAAGAAGAGCTGGGCGATCTGCTGCTCCAAATTTTGCTGCACGCTCAGATTGCCTCTGAGACGGGTGATTTTAACATACATCACGTCATTGATGGGATCGGGTCGAAACTTATCAGGCGGCACCCCCATGTGTTTGCAGATATTAGAGTCGATGGGGAAGCGGGGGTGATTCAAAACTGGGAAGCGATTAAAGCTGAAGAACGGTTGGAAAATAGCAAGGGCATGAAAAAAGGTCTGTTGGATGGCGTACCCCAGGCGCTGCCAGCGCTTTCGCAGTCTCAGGCAGTTATCGAACGGGTGGGAAGGATGGCGCTCGATCAGCTGTTTGAAGGCACAAACCCGGAGACAATTGCCAAATCATTGCAAGTTTTTTTGGATGCAGAGCGTGATAAAAAGCCCGCTTTGTTGGGTGAACTCTTGATGGATCTGGTCGCGCTGATCGATCGCAGTGGAATTGACGCTGAAAGTGCGCTGCGGGAAAACATAGCCCGTTTCCGCTCCCGATTTTCACAAATGGAAGCACTGGCATTAAATGCAGGTCTGGCGCTGGCAGATCTGAGTGTCGCGGAAAAACAGGCATTGTGGGACCGAACAAATACTCAGGATGACCAGCAGGTGGAAGTATAGTGACTGAAACTGCACCTTCAACCGCCAACCAACAGATCGCACGTGCTGCCGGAACGGTGATGTTTGCTTTCATCATCAGCAACCTGGTGGGGGTTTTACGCGGGATGGTGATCACTCGGGCATTTGGCACGTCAACAGAATTGGATTCATTTAATGCTGCCAACCGGATTGTAGAAGTCCTGTTTAACCTTGTCGCCGGCGGTGCGCTGGGGTCTGCTTTCATTCCCACATTTACCGGTTTCCTTGCGCGTGAAGATCGCCCGGGCGCCTGGCGTCTGGCTTCAGGCGTGATTAATCTTGTCATGCTGGTTCTGATTGTGGTGAGCATTGTTGCCTGGATTTTTGCGCCTGCAATTGTTCAGGATGGTTTGTTCGTGCTGGTTCCGGGCTCAGATCCGATTCAGGAACTTCTGACCACTCATTTGCTGCGTATGATGCTGCCAGCAGTTGTGATTTTTGGACTGAGCGGCCTGGTGATGGGGATTCTAAATGCGCACCAGGTATTTTTAATCCCGGCGATTGCGCCAGCCATGTATTCCCTGGGGATGATTCTTGGGACCTTATTGCTTCCAGACCGGCTGGGCATTCAACGATTGGCAATTGGCGTGCTGGCGGGCGCCCTGATGCATTTGCTGGTGCAAATGCCGCGTTTACTCCGGTTGAACGAAAGAGCTTACCATTTCTACCTGGGCTTGCGTGATAAGGCTGTTTTGGAAGTGTTTCGGTTGATGGGACCGCGGCTTTTGGGTGTGGCCGTGGTGCAATTGAATTTCATCGTGAACACGATCATCGCCCTCAGCCAGCCTGAGGGGAGCGTGACAGCGATCACCCTTGCTTTCAGCTTGATGCTCATGCCCCAAATGGCTGTTGCGCAATCTGCTGCAATTGCTTCCCTGCCCACATTCTCGGCTCAGGTGGCTTTGGGCAAATTTGATGAGATGCGCAGATCGCTTGCATCAACGCTGCGTGCTGTTTTATTGCTGGCTATTCCCGCAATGGTCGGGTTAATCTTGCTGAGAACTCCCCTGGTTACCCTGCTCTATCAACGTGGGGCTTTCACCGAACGTTCGACTGAGCTGGTTGTTTGGGCTTTGTTATGGTATGCGCTCGGCCTGGTAGGTCATTCACTTGTGGAGATCCTCAGCCGCGCATTTTATGCATTACATGACACCCGTACACCTGTGGTCGTGGGTGTGGGTGCGATGGGCTTGAACATCGCCTTCAGTCTCTGGTTTTCCGCATTGTTTGTGCGGGCAGGCTGGATGCCGCACGGCGGGCTTGCATTGGCAAATTCGCTGGCGACAGCGCTTGAGAGTGTTGTGCTGATTATTTTGATGAAAAAAAGGCTGAAGGGGATGGAGGGCACCTTAATCTGGCAGGGCGTGGGAGTTTCGCTGATAGGAACTGCGTTGATGGCTGCGATCGTTTTTGGCTGGCAGGCGCTTGTTGGGGCAAGATCAAATTTCCTGAATGTTCTTGGTGGTTTGGGCCTGGGCCTGGCTGCGTATATCGGTCTGCTTTGGGTGCTGAAAGTGTCAGAACTACGGGGGATGGTGCAGGTCATAAGGAATCGATTCCGAATTTGATGGATCGACAAGTATTTTGATCGGCTTTCATCAGAAAGAACCAGGTATTCCCCTTTAATGTTTTATTCATAGCATGTGAAGTGAATTCTTTTTTGTATGTAACAAAGAGGATATAAGCTTCTCGTCTTGCTATGGCTCTGGCTTATCAACCAAATGTACATGTCACTGGTTTGCATCTGACCCCAGAGGGATTTGACGAAGAAAAAATGGAAGATGAGCACCTTTTTACACAGGAGATCGTTGAGGATGCCCTGGGATGTATCCCCGATTGGATGGACGTAAAGGTGAAACCGGCTTCTTCTATTAGAGAGGGGATCCTCCAGGAATTAAGAGAAAACCAATATGACCTGATGATCACTGGTGCGGGCAGTGAGGTTTTTTCATACCGTTATTTGTTCGGCGCAGTCAATGATAGGATCATTGAGAATATTAATTGTTCGATCCTGATCGTACGCCGCTATCAAGCCGAAGCAGCCATCTGGTTAAGACGTCGAATTCGACAGCTGGAAGTGTAAAATTTATAAAAAAATGGGGGTTTGTAAAGAAAGAATTAAATTACCCCTGTTGCTTGATTTCTGGAAAAAATTACCAAAAATGCCAGACAATTAAATTAACAAGCACGCCGAGTAAAATCCCGCCCAATGCTTCGATGGGGGAATGTCCTAGCACCTCGCGCAATTCCTCAAACTCATCGATTGGTTTCACCCTTTCAAAAACCACTTCTTTGACGATGCGGTTGATTTGTTGGGCGTGAAACCCCGCCTGGCGGCGGATGTTGGTCGCATCATAAACGACGACCATGGCGATGGCAAACGCCAACCCAAAAAGAGGCGTATCAAAACCAGCGTAGTGTCCAATGCCGATCGCCGCAGCCGTGACGACCGCCGCGTGTGAGCTGGGCATACCGCCTGTGCTGATCAACAAAGACCAGTTCCATTCCTTGGTGCGCAAATACTCAAGGGGTAGTTTCAGGATTTGCGCCAGGACAGAAGAAAGAATACAGGCAATAAAAACTGGATTTTGAAAAATCCCGGTAAGCGGCATCTTATTCTTCTTCAGCTTCTGGCGATTCCATGGATAACTGACGAACCTTCAGCTCCGCCCTGTCCAAAAGATCTGCACAATGCCTGGCAAGAGCCTGACCGCGTTCATAAAGGGAAAGCGCCTCCTGTAACGGCAGGTTTTCGCTTTCTAATCGCACCAGATTATCTTGCAGGGCAGCAAATGCTGTTTCAAAATCCATGTCTTGAATGTCTTTTTGATCTGTTTCACTCATAATACTTCTCCCGGATTGGTTTGTGTAATGCGTGCATTCATATTCCCCAGGCTGACCTGGATGTGAACTTCTTGATCGGCTTCAACCTGGGCGGCATTTTTTACCACCTCACCATCTTTTAATCGGGTGACAATCGCGTAACCCCGGTTAAGAATAGCCTGGGGGTTGAGATCCTGTAAGGATTTTTTTAAATTCTCAAATTGAAGCGTTTTTCTTTCTAATTGGTGATGAATTGTGCGATCGAGGTGCTGAGAGATTTCATCGAGTTTCTGTCGCAATATATTAATTCTGTGCGCCGGTGAACGCAAAACCAAATCATTTGATGCCTGACCGAGCCCTAACCGCCGTGATGAGATCATCTCCCTGAGGTGAACCATGTGCAGATTTGCGGTTTCAGCAATGGAACCGAGGAGTTTCATGCGATCTGGCGTGGCGAGCTCTGCGGCAGCGGTAGGCGTCACCGCACGTAAATCGGCGGCAAAATCCGTGAGGGTAAAATCGGTCTCGTGCCCCACACCAGAGATGATGGGTGAGGTCGATGCCGCCACGGCGCGCACCACGCTTTCATCATTAAAAGCCCACAGATCCTCAATGGATCCGCCCCCTCGCCCGATCAGAATAACATCCGGATGAACCTCATCATTCAATCTTTGCAGGGCTGAAACGATACTGGGGGGTGCATCGATCCCTTGAACGATTGTGGGTGAGATCACGACCTCAGCGATTGGAAAGCGGCGGCGAATGGTGTTGAGCATATCCTGCAGGGCTGCGCCCGTTGCTGAAGTGACAATCCCGATGACCCCGGGTCGTTCCGGGATGGGACGCTTCCGATCCGCGTCAAACAAGCCCTGGGCTTCAAGTTCTGCTTTCAGACGCAGGAATTCCTGGAAGAGGGCGCCTTCTCCTGCCGGACGAATTGCGTCCACATACAGCTGCACCTGTCCGGAGACCTCATACACATTCATGTTGCCGTGAACTTCAACAGCCAGCCCTTCGCGAGGTGAAAAATTCAGGCGGGCGGCGGCATTTCGCCACATGACACAGCGGATGGATGCGGCGCTGTCTTTGAGCGTGAAATAAAGATGTCCTGAAGTGGCACGCGAGAAATTAGAAATCTCTCCTTCCACCCATAAATCTTGCAGCGCTTCATCATTTTCCAAAAGCTGGCGCAGGTAGCTGTTAAGCTGGGTTACCGTGATCACAGTTTGAGGTTGGTAAAACGAAAATTGTGTCATAAATTTACTTACCTTTAAACCAGTTGTTTAAGTATAACTTTAAATTAATGAAATGAATAATCTGTTACAATTACACAACGAAATGAT
>LSQX01282066.1_pt1 | contig 23964 bp, 21 predicted proteins | sample 654561 | NCBI WGS metagenome assembly LSQX01 (sample SAMN04489861, study PRJNA283612) | anaerobic digester metagenome | isolation source: 4 biogas reactors fed with cattle manure at either 37C or 55C with and... | place: Denmark: Kongens Lyngby | collected 2014
TGTACATTAAATCTGCGCATTACATGAATCTGCTCAGGCTCACCTAATGCAACTGGAGTCCTTTGATACATGCAATCATGCTGTGCATTCGGGACTTGCCGTTTGTCCCATATTACCGCATAGCCATGTTCTCCATAGAAGGAACTCTGAGCACCATCCCCACTACGAACTCCAGCGGAAAGAAGATATCGTTGTAGTCACAAATGACCCACCACAGCTCCGCCCGGCCAAGATAACGATACGCAATCAGGTCGATTCGGTCTCCCTCGACCACCGTATGAAACACATCATCCGGTCGGGGCAATGTATCGATGCGCTCTCTGGTGCCGATGAACTCCTGGTCACCGTCGACATACAGCACGCACGCTGCGTATCTCGAATCTGCTCCTATCATCTGCGCACCTCACTGTAGCTCACGGACTTCTGCACTATCTCCTCAAGCGTCAGCTCCACCTCCGCATGCTGTGGGAGCAAGCTGTCTCTGTCGAACATGTGGAAGTAACGGCTTCGCACCTGCCGCACCACACAGAGCGTCCCAGGGTACAGATCACCGAGAAAGAACAGCACCTTGTGCGGCGCATTCTTGAGCATCGTCTTTGCGTGCTCCGGATACAGGAGCGACTGCAGCCAGGCGACTTTCTCCTTTACCGGGCCCTTGAAAAACGAGGCCTTGAACGTAATGCGCCTCGCCTCACCCGCCACATACTGATAGCGCGGGTGGCTCATGCCCGGAACCTTGATGGTTGCGAAATCCGTGCTCTTTTCGTCGGCTATTTCGTCCGGGTTATACTGGAACTCAAAGCGCTCATGGGTCACGACATCCACGATGCAGGCGGTTGTCTTCTTCACATCAGCACGCAAGGCTGGACCTCCCGGAGCACGACTATCGGCTTGCCGAGACGTCGCGCATGCTCTATCTCCCGGCGCATTCCATTCGAGACGCCTTCGCCGAGATAGACCCACACAACGTCACAAACCTCCAGAAAGCGCAGACCCAGCGATATGCCGACCTCGCGCTGCACTGGGTTAGTATCATCCAGAAACTGTGTAAAGAGCAGATGTGGCGCGAATGGTGCGAGACCTGCCTCGATGGCCATCCGGCAGAGTGCCAGCGCGACTCTCAGGTTGTGCTCGACATCCCCCGCATATCTGCTGCAAATGAAGACTCTTCCTTCGACTCCGCTCAGGACAGGCTCCGCCTCAGGCTGAATCATAGTTCCGAACCTTTCTCTCCCGCATATCCTTGTAGACAGCCTGGGCAATCTTTCGACCGTCAAGTGTGGTCGTAACCGAGACTTCAATCGGCCGCTGGGCGATCCCATCCAGCTTGGCGATGATCGTCTCAAGCAGCGGACGCGTGTCGTCTGCACCAAGTGCCGGTGTGCCTGTCCGCGCTTCTGATCCCAGAGCGCCGCGTGTAACGCCCAACAACCGGGATTTTTCGGGAGCACGGGAGGCGACATCGACGACTCTCTGCTCTGCGACCACAGGGGTAGTGACATGTGGCATTGCACCCGCGATGTTGGGAGTCAGAGCCAGAGTGCCAGCGAGAGCCGTTGGAACAATCGCCGATCTGCCCATCTGCCTGGCGAACCCGAAAGCCTGCTGAAATGCTCGCGCTGGCAGCTTCGACGCGCCGGTGATTCCTGAACTGAATGCCTCCATCATTGCCGCACCGCTTCTGGTCAGAGTCGAAAGCGGTCCCTCCTTGGCATCCGAAAATGGCAGCAGCCGTCTGAGCCTTGAGAGCACAGATTTTGCGGCCTCGTAAGGCACGGACATTGCCGAGCGAATGCCTGACGCTATGGTGGTCATCATCGATCTGCCGCTTGCAAACGCGCTCGCCACGAGATTCCTTGCGCCTGAGAGTATCGAGGAGAATGCGCTTGACGCCGCACCGCGAATGGTCGACCATGCCGACGAAGCGAATCCCACAAGGCTTGAAAACGGCGCTCTCAGCCAGCCTATGGCCGATGTTGCCATTGAACGAATGCCTGACCAGGCTGATGATGCAAATCCCGTAACCTGTGACCACGCAGATCCGGCCACACCGACAACCCACCTGAACGGAGCAGAAACAAATGAATACGCTGATGAGCCTATGGATGCAACCGCATTCCAGCCCGACGATACAATGCCCGTAATCCCGTTCCATGCTGAACTTGCGATCTGCGCGCCGGTCGAGAGTGCGCCGGAGAGTGTCGATACGACCTGTGAGCCGATTGACTTCAGGCCGTCCCATACCCACCGGACGCCATCCAGCATTCGCCCAAATACGTAGCTTAGGACCTGTGCCGGAAGACCTATGACCGATAGCACGCCCTGGGCAAGCGTCCGCAATATCGCCGCGCCTGAAGTAGTGAGGCTGGAGAGCGGTCCCTCCGGCGCATCCGAGAACGGCAGCAGTCTCCGGAGCCAGCCCAGAGCGCGCTTTAGCATGTTGTACGGGTAGGTCACAGCAGACCAGATGCCCTGGCCAAGAGTAATGAGTATTCGCTTTCCGGCATCTGCAAAGTTCAACTGGCCTGACAGGAATGCCCGGACTGTACCGAACACACGCGACAGGGTGCTCACCAGCGGCAGGTTGAGGAACGCCGATACGATGGCGTTTCCGGCAGATCGGAAGAACCCGCCCAAGCCTGAGAACAGCCCGCGCAGGAAACCCCACGTCGCTGAGGCGACATCCCGAACCCACTCAAACGGTGTGGCGAGATACTGGAATATCGCGCCGCCGATGGACTTCAGTCCATCCACTACCGACACCTGGCCGGTTATCATCTGCCACACGGTGTAGGCGACACGGCCAACCATCAGGAGTCCCTGCACCAGCATACGAATCGGCAGCAGGAACTTGTAGACGTATGGGGCCGCCGCGACAAACGCTCCGACGATGATGCGTCCGAGCCAGACCACAGCTCTCACCACAGCCGCCACAATGCGGATGGTGAACACAAGGTTGTAGATGACGAACTTCATGAGGTAAGCCCCGACCTGCGCGATCACCCCGAGCACCTTGCCGAGTGTCTGTCCCAGGCTCTTAAACGTTGCCGAATCGACTGATGTCGCGGTCTTTCCAAAGATACCGAATACCGAGAGCAACGCTCCTCCAAGCTCGGCGAACGCGCGCATGATCGCCCGGATCGGAGGCTCAAGGATTGCGCGGATATTGCCGAACGCCGACGAGAACGCCTGCCACAGTCCGGTGAGGAACTGCCGCACCCGGTAGTAGACCTGGAACACAGTCGTGACGAACTTCATCAATCCGGCTGCTTCGAGCTTCTTTGCAAGCTCTGCCGACATCTGACCACTGCCTCCGCTGAGCGAACCAATGAGAGCTCGAATCCCCTGAAACGCAAGACTCACCTTGTTCAATGCGCCAAGCAACACGTCGCGTATCCCGCCGAAATTGGTCTCCCAAGCTTTCCGAAGAGCGATCACGGCGATGACTACTGCGGCGATAACGGCCACCACCGGCCAGAAGTAGGCCGAAACCGCCGATCCCACTCCGGCAAGCATGGGGCCGAGTGCGGCAATTCCAGCCTTGATCGCGGGAAGCATGATGCCGACTGTTCCAAGGGCGGCCGTGACGCTGCCAACCACGACAAGCACTACTCCGAGAGCAGCGCAGAGTGTGAGTATCGCCCGAGTGACGCCCGGAGCTGACTTCGCGACACCCTGCAGGTAGAGGATGAAGTGGGAGACCGCCTGGAAGACTGGGATCACGACCGGCAACAGCGTTCGACCGAGTATCTCGGCAAGGTTCGCGACCTGCTGTTTTACAAGACCGTATTGTGAACCGATATCTTGGTTCATAGCCTGAGCCATCTGCTCGGTAGTCAGGGTGCCGGACTTCATTGCCTGCTCGACGCTCTCGATATTGCCTTCGAGCTGGTCCATTCCCATCGACATCTGGAGCAGGAATCGCACCGCCTCGTCCGAGCCGAATGCCTTCTTAAGCCTCACTTGCGCGGCAGCCTGCGAAAGGTCAGGGAATCCGCGCTTCACTTCTTGCAGGATCGGGAGAATGCCCTTGAGCCTACCGCTTGCATCCACAAACGAGAGTCCAAGTTCGTCACCGGCTTCAGCGACCTTCATCATGAACGCCTTGTAGAGCGTGCCTGCCTCGGAACCGGGCATCGTTGTCTGAAGCTGGCCGAGTATCGCCATCTGCTCCTGCAGTGGGACATTGGACGCAGCAGCGATTGCGCCGATGTTCTTTATGGCCTCGGCCATCTGTGGGCCTGTGGTCTTGAACACGCCGACCGTCTGAGAGAGTGCGCCTGAAAACATCTTTGCCCACTCGACGTCTGACATGTCCTTTGCGAGCGGCTTGAATATGCCGTAGGCAGTCGTGAATGTCTCGACCATCTCCTGGGTTGTTGCTTTGGTTGCCTTAGCGGTAAGTGCAGCCATTGAAGCGAACGTGCCGACGGCCTCGTCACTGAGGCTCGCCAGAGCAGATTTCACATCATAGGCGGCACCGATGAACTCAGCTTTGCACGTGCCCGCCCAGGTATTGGTGAACGACTCGGCCGCATCTTCCATCGCACGAAAGTCCTTCACTCCGACCGATGCGACTTCTCCGAGCGCCTTCTGAGTCGCAGCCGTGGATGCAACCAGTGCGGTAGGCAGCGCAAGAAGCGCAAGCCCCGCGCCGACCATAATCGTGCCCTTTTCGATCAGTCCAAGATTGCGCGTCATGTTCTCGCTCGCCTTCGCGACCGACGAGTCCAGTGATTCCATTGAGGACTGGATACGCGTCGCGTTCTGTGTGAAGGCGTCCTTCAGGCTCACTATTATGCCGAGGCCTAGATCACTCATCATTTTCGAGCACGCTCCAGTTCCTGTTTCTCATAGTCAAGCTGGTTCTCCAGCGCCTCGACGAACTGCTCCCGGGTCCGCAGCGGTAGTCTTGCGACCTCCGCGTATTCCCAATGCAGTCCGCCGTAGGCAAGAAAGAATGCGTCCCTTACAACCGAACTCCGGGGAATAAAAAAGATGGTTCGGCCTCCAGACGGGTGCGGATTCGCGTTCCGCAGGAGTCGCAGTCGAGTTCAACGGCAGTGTCGATGCCGGCGTCAACGCGCAGCATCTCCTGTCGAAGCGCGCTGCGGTCTCGCATGGACATTTCCGCAAGGGTTTTCTTGGATGGCGCACTGCCGCCGATGTCCACGATCCGGATCATCATTGCGGATGAGATGGACGGCTCCTGCATCTGCGCGAGCCGCTTTTCCTTGTGACCGTCGAGGTAGACGAACTGCACCTTGGATCCCGAAGCGGGAAGTGTGAACACGAACTCGCGCTCTTCGCCGTAAGGTGTGACGGGCAGGTCGTCGAGGTTGACCGTCGCCCGGTTCTTAGCCCTGCACGCTGCATTCGGGCAGGTCAGTTCAAGCTCGACCTCGTCACCGAGAGATACCTGCCGAAGACGCACGAGCGTAAACAGCCTGTCGCCAGAGAGCATATCTAGAATGCCTTTGGCCGTGACATCGTCATTCTCACCTATCTGCACGATGCAGTTGGCGAGCACCTGGTTCACCGCGTCGCCAGAGCGGATAAGGCGCTGATTGGTCAGCAGTTCCTCTTCCGCGCCGGTCATCTCACGAAGCTCTATCTCATCGCCGCTGGGTAGCTGAAACGTATACACAGTGCCTTCCCCCTATTCCCACCACTGATAGCAGATGGTGATCTTCTCGATGGTGTTGTCCGAACTGCCGCCCTCAAGCTCGTCATACTCCAGTGCCTTGACCCAGGCGCCGTGCAGTGTCCAGCGACGGGTCTCATTACCGGCACGGTCGTAGCGCACGATGTCGATATCGCGCATATACTCCTCCGGCAGCGCGCCGACGCCGTAGTTCACATCGGCCTGGATGCGGACCCAGTCACGAGCGGACTCGTCGGAACCGTCCGCGAGCACACCCTTCTCAAGGGTGATGTCCTCGAACTTCATTCGCCCGGCAACCTTCTGATCGAACATCGAACCGGCTGGGGCAAATGCCACCTCCTCGAACTCGGTCTTTGGCTCCTGGCCTTTCTTGAACAGAGCCACATCGAACCCGTTCACCTCGATGGCGAACTGCCAGTTCTGGTAAAGGCTCTGGGGCATCATCACTTCCATAACGGTCCCTCCCTAGAATATCTCGCTGAAATCTGCGCCCGTGGTGGTGAGAATGAAGTTGAGTTCAACGAACTCGGCGGTCTTCGTAGGCTTAACGAACACCCGGCAGACCAACTGGTTCTGGTCTATCATCTGCGACGTGTTCGTCTCCTCGTCGCACTGGACGCGGAAGTCGTAGAACCCGCCCTTGCTCTTGATGTTCTGCAGGAACGGCGTGATAAGCCGCACAAGCGCCCGCCAGGTCTGAGAGTTGTTCGGCTCGAAGACCACAAAGCGCGCCGACTGCGAGACAGCCTCCTCGACATACATCACCAGGCGGCGGACGTTAATCCGGTCGAGCGCCGAAGACTGGCTCTGGAGAGTCTTCTGTCCCCAGATATTGATGCCGGTGTCGGGGAAGCTGGCGATGACGTTGATGCCCTCTGAGTAGAGCACATCTCTTTCGCCACGGCTGGTCTTGTAAGCAAGAGACAGAACGTTGAAGATGCGGCCCCTATCGATCCCGGCAGGCGCATACCAGACTTCGGCCTTGTCGTCGCTCCTGGCGATACAGCCCGCGACGGCTCCCGTGGGAGGCACGAGCTTGCTCTTGCCGGTGAGCGGGTCTGATATCTCAAGCCACGGATAGTAGAGTGCGGCATAGGACGAGTTGAATGCCGCGTGAGTATACATTCCCTGGCCCTTGCGGAAGTCGACTGCCTCAAGCGGCTCCAGGAGTATCGGAGTCTCGGCGATGAAGAGCAGGTCTTTCCGGCTCTCCGCATAGGTGATTCCGCCCGCCATCACCTGCGCGGTAGTGACACCCGGCACAAGCAGGATGTTCAGGACATCGATCTCGTCGAATGCGTAGAAACCCGTGTGCTGGGACGGGTCACCGACGAAGTCCGCATCGGCCAGGCCGGTTGCTCCGTCATCTCCGGTTGTCAGAGCAAATGCGCCGGTTGAGGGTCTGTCTTCAGGTGAGTTCGCCGATGAGGATAGATCGTCGACCGTAATGTATTCGGAATTCTCGTTGATAGCAAGCTCGACGTGGTTCGGCTTTGACTCGTCCATCGACAGGTTCCTGAATGCCTCCACCCTCTGGCCTTTGTGCAAGACTACAAGGTCGAACTCATCAGCCGCGTCATTCGTCTCGTCTGCGATGTCGATGGAGAGCGCATTACCCCACTTGCCTTCGTTAATAGCGCTCACTGAGAGCGCATCCTGCGCGTCCATCCCTCCGGCAAAAGGAGCGGCGACTGCGGCGCTGACGACACCAGTCTCCGTGGATGCAACCGTGACGAGAGCAGATGCACCCGCGTGCGCCGTGACCGCTGCCACCACATCCTCTGCGGTGCTGCTGACGCCGCCTGCGCCGTCCGTTGCGAGGTTGATGCTTATCGCTTGGTCAACGACCTCTACCGAGAGTGGTGTATCGTTCCCGGCCGCCACAAGAGCGACTGTGATGGCGTTGCCCGTGGCACCGGCCGTTTTCGCGGTCCAGATGATCCTGTCCGTGCCGAGGATGCCTGAAGTGAGTATCGCCGCCGCAGCGTCACGGCCCTTCAGAGTCACGCTTGCCTTCTTGGCCGCAAGAGTCGTCTTGTCGGCTGGATCGGTGTAGTGCGCCGTGCGGTTCACATAGAGCACCTGCCCGCCGTTGTCAAAAAATGCCCGCGCTGCATACGCAAGATAACCGTCGGCTATGTATGAGCCGAACTTGCGCATGAACTGCTCCCAGCTCGTTACCAGCGTCGGCTCGTTGATGGGACCTTTCTCCGCGATCCCGATCATTGCGCACGCGGAAGTGGATATCTGCTTCACGTAGAAGCTGAAATCAGTCTCTTTCGTGTAGACCCCGGGTGAGAGGTATGCTGTCATCTGGTCTTTCCTTTCTTCCGACTGGTCTGCGGCTGGCTGACCATCTCCGTGCTCAGCGGCTTATCGTCGGTGCTCCCGCCGCCCAGGACGTGATCGATGCCTTCCTCGACCTTGCTAATAAGCGACACCAACCCACGGGCAGCGGCTCGCTGAATCTCCTCGGAGACACGCTCCGCGAGAATATCTCTGCACTCGCGTGCCGAAAGATGAAGCCCTTCGCCGTCCGTCAGCAGATGCAGCGCAAGCGGCTGAAACAGCAGGTTCTTTATGTTGATCTTCATCAGGTGTGCTCCCTATGTGCCAAGTTCCAGTTTCAGTCCGGTAGCAAGCTTCCCGCTCACAACAAGGCCGTCGTAGACGGGGCAGTCCTCGATACGACATCTGCCGGAAGACTGCCGCACGTTCGAGAGGTTGACTCTCTTCAGCCCGCCCAGCGGCACAAACTCAGTAATGCTGAGCGAGCCTTGATCACCGACGGCGAGTATCGGATGAAGCTGGTAGAACCGCGCGATCTTCTCCGTAAGGTCCAGCAGCTCGCTCTCTTTGCCGGTAGTGACGATGACATCGAAGTCCAGGTGATACAGTCTCGGGTGCCTGCACTGCTCGAATGTCAGATCCGCCTCACTGCGCTTCGTAAGCATTGCAGGTGTTCTACGAGCACCGTCTTCTGAAAGCGTCGGGCCTTGAAAGACCACGCTCGGCACATTCGTTACTTCGAACACGTCGTCGGAACATACCAGGACCGCGCCCGGGTGTATCTCCGACTTCGCCAGCCGAATGAACGACTCGACTACCTCCCGCAGGATGTCCACCTACAGGGCCTTGACCGAGTATTCGAGTGTCACCGACTCGCCCTCAAGAAGCGTCCGGTCAATCGTGAATACCAGTGTGCCGCTGTCGAGCACGGGTATCGCGGGCTGGCCGTCTACCTTCGCGCTGCCAGCCACAAAAGCAAAAAGAGCAGGTATGATGACCTTGTAGCGGCTGACCTTGACCGGCTGCACTACCGTGATCGTCGCGCTCGTGCTGGTGGTTCTGGTCACCCCGTATTCGTCTTCCCACTCAGCTTCGGCCGTGATCGTGACCGGCTCGCGGGGCGTGAGCACGTTCTTCAGACTCACCGCCATTTCCACCGGCTGGCCTCGCTTGGCCGTGGCTGATGCGGGCGTAGCCGTCACCCCCAGCGCGTCAGCAAACACCTGACCATCCGTTACGAACGGAAGTATGACAACCAGGATCGTCAGTATGGCACGTCTCATCGGATTCGTCCTTTCCTAAGTGATAACCGAAAGCAGAGCTTGTCGGTAGTTCTCGATGACCTCGTTACGGTATTTGAGCATAGTCGGATGCAGGAACGGCCTGGGCGGGATCACTATCACCGCGCCTGACGGATGGTTGATGGTCGCGCCATACTCCATAATCGCGCCGATGTTTGCGACGCTCTCTCCGTCTTTGGAGATGCTGGTTCGCAGCAGCCCAACGAACGCGCCGTCGGACATTATCTTCTGAGTGATGGAGTTCACCAGGAACCCCGTGTCGATGAGCGCCTTGCTCGAACCCTTTCGTTCTATAGTCACCTGCGCGAGCGGAGCGAACTGTTGCCCACCCGGAGCCTGGCTTCGAATCCCTCGCTTTATCTCCCGCACCAACAACAGAGCGTTCTTGATTGTCGCCTTTCGGATCGCCAGCGCCAGTCGCTGGTTTAGGCCATTGGTGAGCAGTCGCTTGGCTTTCTCCCAGTCACCGAACCGGCTAATCTCCATGCAAGACCACCAGTTCCAGAGCCTTGTGAGTCAGGACTCCGAAGAGCGACTGCGGCAAAACGGTTTGCACCCGGAAGTCTCGACCATCGAAACGAACACGGTCCTCCACGCGAACATCAAGCTCCGGGAGAACACTTACAGCCGCGTCGGCCCTTTTCGCTATGTCCACTGGCGGCGTCTCAGACAGCTCCAGTGGAAACACGCAGACCTCTGCGAACTCGCCCTCGTCCGAACCATACAGGCTCTCGCCGACTTGCTTCCGCAGCAGCGTTGCCGTCTGCCCCGAGGAGGTTATGAGTTCCCTCACGTCTGCGGCTGCAGCGGCTTTCTCCACATCAGACAGTAGTTTCAAGATCGACGCCCTGCTCGTAAGCGATTGGCCTGAGTTCGCGAGGTGTCAGGATGTAGTCACCTTGACTCGCCTCCGGCCGTATCTCAAGCAATCGCTGACGGTAAGTGGCCGTCAGGTCGGTCTCCAGCTTGGCCCAGTGCTCCGGTTGGCTGGTCTTATCCACCCGCTTGTCGCCGGATGAGAACGAGAAAGCGCTGGCGGTTGCGGCACGCATATACCGGCAAGCCTCAATCCGTGCCCAAAGCAAGAGCATATCTAGCATCTCGCCCTGAGGCTCCGGCACGATCTCGCCACCGGAGACTGTCATCTGCGTCCCGGTGTCTCTACCGACCGGAAACGCGCTCTTCAGAATACAGCGCGTTAGCACTTCGTCCGAGAATCGTTCGGCGCTCGGATCGGCTAGATCGGTCCTGAGAATCGCAACCAGATCACTTGCCGCCACGCTTCACTCCGGGTGCGGCCTCAACGGGCGCGCCGTCATCTTTGCCAGCGTTTGTCGCACCAGCATCGTCTGTGGCCTGAGTGCTGGGATTATCCAAAGCAGGCTGTCCGCCATCCACTGCCTCGGGTTTTGCCTCGGCAGGCTTTGGAGCGATCTTAGGCTTGGATTTGCTTTCACCATCACCATCGACCCGCGCGAGAAGACCAGCGTCGAGAGCAGAGTTCATCTGTGCTGTCAGCCTGTCAACTGACACTGTCTCGCCCGGGGCGAGCTTGAGTCCGGCGTCGGCAATGATGACAATGCCTGCCCGGACATTCTTAACCTTGGTCACGTTGGCCCTCCTTACGGCAGTATTCTGATCTTCGCGAGAATCTCCGGCCGGGTGATGCCCTGGCCGAGTTCGGTCCACACAAGCCAGCCCGTCTTGAAACGAGTCTTCTGCTCGATGGCTTCGGTCTTGAGCGACTCGCGGATCGGCATCTTGCCGACCTCGTCGTCGGGGACCAGAAGAATCTCAGTCATGCTGGCGGAAGCCGTAAGCAGAATACCGCCGGTGCCGTAGTTCTTGATGACACCCTTGGTGCGCAGTTCGGCGCGAGTCTCCGGGTCGAGATCCCAGTCTCGCATATCGTTGAAGCGGCGTCCGCGCATCACGATGTACTTGACCGAGAGTTCCAGGTCTTCGATGATGGAGATGGCTTCGTTCAGAGCGTCGTCCGTGAGCTTGCCGCCCGTGACCTCGATTGTGTTCGCTGCGGGCACTGCCGCCGAGAGGACAGTGAGTGTTCTCTTGTCGATCTCCTTGCGAATCTCGTCCGCCGCCGAGGTCTGAATATCCATCAGAGTGCCGATGTTGCCGTTCTTGAGTACCGACACATCCACCATCGGGGTAGAGTGAACACGATTTGTCGGGAACTCGACCTCGTCCTGGCCAAGCTCCTGCTCGCGGGCCTCACCCTCGGTGCTGATCCAGTAAGCCTTGACCTTCGGCTTCTTCTGGTAGATCGGGCGCTCACCTTTGGGCAGAGTGTGCTGGGTGAGGAGAAGCGACGTTATCTCTTTGCGCTTTATCTCCTCATCGATGGGAGCCGCTATTGCCGCCGCGAGCGCGCGCATTCCCTCCGGAGACTCCAATGCCTCGGTCATGAGCCGGGCCATGGTCTCCATGTATTCCTGGCTGTGAATGTTGATCTGGGTTGCTTCCAATTGTCCCTCCCGTCCTTAGATGAGCAGGCGGAACTTGAGCGTCCCGCTTGATAACGAAATGGCCCTGGCGACGACCTCGTCGCCTTCCGCCACACCCGCCGTGAGCTTGCCGTTGGCCGAGACCTTGAGATCGTCATCGGCGTTGATCGTGCCCTCGAAGACGTCCGTTTCATAGACGCCGCCCATGCAGAAGATGCCGGGCATCTCGCCCGCCTTGTAGTCCTCGATGAGGACTCCAAAGCTCTTCGCGGTCGAGTCGGTGTTCACGGCGAAGAGGTCGTTGCCCACCAGCTTCACAAGCTGGCCGCACGATCCAGCGCCCTGCATATAGCCGTCGCCATAGGCGAGTCCTCGATGATTGGGATTGAGAAATGCCACGTTGCTCCTCCTAGTTGCTCTTGCCAGCGCCAGCGAGACCGACTCGCTCACGGTAGGCAGTCATGAATCCGTCGCGGAGCTTGTCCTCGAGGGATGATTTCTTGTCGTCCACATCCAGCGGCCGGACATCGGCATGGGTGCGCATCTGCCTATCCGCTGATGCTGAAGCGCAAGTTTCTTTCTCGCCAGCGGCCTTCTCTTCGTCCTGCTTTCCGGCGTTCGGGCACTCGGACTTTGACTGAATTGCCTTGTCGTAAGCTGCCTCGGTCGCGGCGAAAGCATCGTCGGAAAGACCGGCGAGACGACTGAGTTCCTGATCCTTGTCCTCATCGGAGGCAAAGGTCATACCCGCCTTCTCCAGCTTCCTCACGAGCTTCTGCGCACGCGCCTTGTTCGCGGCTGCTTTGCTCTCCGCCTCAAGATCGTCCACACGCTTCTGAAGCTCAAGCACCTGGTTTTTCAGGTCCTTGTTCTCCGCCTCAAGCTCCTTTATCCGGGCCTTGTCGTCGACCGGAGGAGCAGCCCCTCCACCCGGGGCGTCCTTCTTCTTTGCAGCCTCAAGCTGCTCTTCAGTCTCTTTCTGGATGTCGTCCACTGAGTTGCCTCCTGTGTTGTCACAATTGCACGCCTGTTCCTCTTGCGAGGCAACTTGCGTTATCCGCGCGTTATCGTCCGCGCCTTTCCGGTCGAGTAGTCCGAGTCCGGTGAATGTCACACCGTGCAGAATCTCAAAGACCGGTTTGCCCTGGTAATCCGCGCCTTTGAATTTCCTGAGATGGACGCAGTACTCGTCTTTGCTGGTGACGGTCTTTCCGCAGATGGAGCACTCCCCGGTCTCGTAGTCACATTCCATCGAGACCTGGGTGATGATCCCGCGTTTCATGAGCTTGTAGGCGAGCGCGGCGGTGGGGGAATCCGCCGCATAGAGCTCGCCTACGCACTCGACGCGCCCGCCGGTCTCGTCTTCCACGAAGTCAGCCGCCATTATGCCGCCCACGATATCCGTGAGCTCCTGAGAATGCTTGAGGTCGATCTTCTTGTTGATGGCTGTCGTGTAGCGAGTCGCCAGTTCGTCCGGGGTGAAGTGATCGCCGTTCTTGTTCGTGCCCGCACGACACATTATGAAGCTGAACTGAGGATCCCCCGCGTTGGGATTGAGGTCAACCGCTTCGGTCGAGAGTCCGTCTGTGATCTTCAGACTCACTTCCACGGGGATAGCCGTGTGGCAGTTCGGAGCGCCCGCCGAAGCGATTGACCTGGGAGCCTGCCGTGAACTCGACGCGATGAAGAGCAGTTCTCGCGCGTTCTTACCTTCGCCGCCTTTGCCGAGTACAAGGCCGTATTCGACGTCCATTCCCTTGACCCGCACCTGCCCGAATCGTTCGGAGAAGATGTCCTTGATCTCTTTCTCAGTCGGGAAAGCGTGGTCGCGGTAGGACATGATGACGGTCTTATACTTGCCGCGTGCCTCTGACGCAAGGCTCTCGATAAGCGCGCGGATGCTTTCGCGATCATAGTGAGTTCTGGATTTGTAGCTGCGCCGGTTGTCGTCGAGAAGCTCCTTGTCCGCCCAGCGGTTCATCAGACCCTCGACGAAGTGCAGCGAATACTCGTAGTCGTTGTTGGAGAACTCGGTAATGTAAGGCGGGTCGAGATACAGCACGTCCGCGCCGTACTTGCGCACTGCCTCTACCGCGTCCCCATGGAAGACCTTGCACTCCTGGCCGCTATCGAAGACCAGCCGGTTGAGTTGGTTCGCGTACCGCTTGAAGCTTTCGACCATGCTGGAGATGGGAATGCTGGTGAGTTGGCTTTCCTTGAACCCGCCTGCCTCTGTCTCCATGTCCGCATCGGACTTAAGATTGATCTTCGAGCGATGGAACTGCCCGTAGAGGCTCTTTGCCTTGACCGTGTTTCCGAGCGCCGCCAGCGCCAGGTCTTTCTTATAGCCCGACAGCTTTTGGATATTCGACCACACCTGATCGAGCCACGAGAGCACTTTCTTGGTGTAGTAGTAGCCACTGAAGTTGTCGACTATGAAGCTGCCCGCGTTGGAGTTGGGCGCGAGTATGCGTTCGATATCCTCATCTGAAAGCGTCTCGTGCGAGTTCTCGACCACGGCCCGCGCGACATGATATGGGAAGAGCAGCAGGTCATTCGCGATGACCTTCAGACCCTTGCGCTTGATGTGATATGCGACATTCGCCCCGCCGGAGAACGCGTCGACCACAGTCTTAGCGCCTTTGGGAAGCTGCCGCTCAATCCATCCGAGCATCACGTATTTGTTGCCCATGAAGCCGGTGACCTTGACCGGGTCCATTCCGGCCTGGCAGGAGAGCAGATCGAGGTCGTCCCCGAAAGGCGAATCAGCCAGCGCCACCATATTATCCTCAATGCGCGCGCTTACTTCAGGTGAGTGTCCGTCTTCATCTGCCTGAGCGGATCTGCCGCCCTTGGTGCATATAAACAGGTGCTCCATTGCTACCGAGTTCTCTGAATGCTTGGATGATATGTGATACTTGTGCTGCTGAGACTGCATCCGACTGGACATGCCGCTCGCCGAGATGATGTCCTTCATCTCCCCTTCGTTCGGATAGGCGTGGTCGCGGTAGGATATGAGCCAGTTCGGGATATGCTTGGCGCTCGCAAGAAACGTCGAGAAGAACTCGTTGGCGTTGGCCTTGGTGACCGTCTTGTGGTCGGTCTCATAGTGGTGGGTCTTCGAGCCTTCGACAAGCGTAAGACCGTCCCAGTAGGTCATGAGACCCTCAACGAAGTGGTAGCTCTTCTCGTAGTTGGTTGTGGAGAACTCCGTTGCGTAGGGCGGATCGAAATAAGCGAGGTCGGCCTTGGCTTCGGGCAGAACCTCGTTGATGTCCTTGTTGGATGCCTTGCATTCCTTGCCGTTATCAAAGATGAGCGCGTTGATGCGCGCGATGTTGTCGGCGAATCGCTGCCGAAATTCCTCGGGGGTGTCCTGCCGCTTGCCGTAATCGGTCGAAGAAGAGAAGTGGCCGAAGCCGCCCTTGCCGGACATGCACGTCTTACCGAGAGCGAAGAGCGCGATGTCCTTCTTGTAGCCCTCCAGCTTGTCGGCATTCGCCCGAACCTGGTCGATGACGCCATGCACTCCACTCGCGAAGAATATCCCCTTGAACTTGTCCCGTATAAAGGTGCCGGCCTTCGGGTTGTCCGCGAGCAGAGCGGCAAGCTCGTCCTCACTTATCCGGACGCTGGAGTTCTCGACTATAGCTCTGGCAGCATGATAGGAGTAGCGCAGCCGGTCGTTGGCCAGAACCCGCAGACCCTTGGTCTTGTACATATAGGCCACGACGCCGGAGCCGGAGAAAGCGTCGATGACCGAATCCACCCCATCGGGGGTGTGCTTCCATATCCAATCGACGAGCTTCTGCTTCGAGCCGATGTAGTTGGTTATGTATTTTGGACGCTTGTCTTCGGGCAGTTCCTCTGTGACGAGTTCCGCCCCCTCGGCAAGAAGCTGCTCGAGGTGGCGAGAAGCATCTGTCTCCAGAAGAAAGGCCAGACGATCATTGTCCGTGGCAAAAAGCTGCATCAATCACTCCGACACGCGGCTCCCATTGGCAGGGAGCCTCTCCAGTTGATATTTACTGGCGGAATTCACGGTGTGCCGGGATTCTTTTGAGTGTTCGAGAAGTGGGGTTCACTTGAGGCTGTGTAGCGGAAAGGGCAAGATTCTTATGCTGTTCGGAGCGGGAGATCAAGTCAGGGACTGTGCTATTCCCGGGTCAGCCAGTCCAGGACTGACGCATTGCTGGCAGGTACAATCATCCGCGCAAACGGACACTTTGTGGCGGTTTACGCAGATGAGAGTACGGGAGGCTGTTCAGTATAGATAGACGCCAAGCACTTGGGTGGTGTGCTGACCAAGATTTGCAGTACTCAGCCGCCTATTGTCCAGACAACATCGAGACAATCTGACAGCCGTTATCGAGCGGCCCAGACCCAGGGATATCTCTGGGTGATGTAGTTCCGCCATTCCCCCATGCCGGGTAGCCGTTCTGTAGACAGCCTGCCAAACATGTTCTCTGTGCTGACGCTGACGAAGCTTTCTGGATCTCTCACCAGCCTACGCCAGACATTTGTTGCGGTCTTGTCAAATGCAGTGAGCGTGGGCGAAGTCACTTTGCGAAAGTCCGTGTTGTGATCTGGTGCGATGTGCAACACGCTAACTACATCCGCCCCCAACTCGCACGCTTTCTCCATCTCATGGGCTAGGAACTGCTGGCGCATGAACTGGTAGAACGGCTCGAAGAAAAGGGAATCAAAACAGGGCAACATGTCTTTGCGAAGCGGACAATCTGCTTGCTCGAATAGTGGTCTGTAAATCTCCGTGCGGTCAGTACCGCTCTTGGCCACACGGAGAGATTCGCCGCCGTATGATTCCGTGTACTTCCACTCGATCAAGACGATCTGTCGCTTTCCGTCCGTGCGTTTGAACATCACTGCCGCGTCTGCGCTTGTGAAATTGGCACCGCGAGTACGTATGCCATTACCGAATGTTTTCTCGCCCAGGTAGTTCTCCTGTCCTATCCATTCAAAGGCAACATACTGCCCGTCCTCCATAACAACCATCTCTTGAAGCATCGGGAAGACAGGTCTGAGGATTTCCGCCAAGGCGTCAGGCTTCGCGGCAAATGGAAAGAGGAAGTTTACGCAACAGACCTGCGAGTCGCATAGGTGATTACTGGGCCTTCCGTCTTGGCCATCATGCCACTTGATGTCGTGAATAGCGAAGTAGTCCAGAGCAGCCTTGCGAATCCCAGGGAACAGATTCTCTTGCGCATGCTCGCTCGGTAAGCAGAACGTTCGTGGTTTACCCCTGTAGACGCCAGGGTTGCAGGCAGATGCCGAGAGACATAGTAAGATGCCCTTGCATTCAGCCAGCCGGATTTTCTCACTTTCCAGGAAACTGCCCATTGGACCGCTGCCCCCTTGCAGACGCGATATTTGCGACATTGTAACAGTGCTGTGTTTGCTTGGCAAATCACACGGGTGAGGAGGCGCTGCCTGGGCAAAAAGTACTGCAAGTAAGCGCTACTGCTTCAACAAGTGCAGTACCGTCTTTGCACACTCCTCAGCCGTGGCATAATCCTCCGTCTCCACGATCTCCCCGCGCATCCCGCGATACGGCGACATCGTGGCCTGATGGTATTCCAGGAAGTCGCCAGGCAACGACTTGATATCGTTCTCCACCAGGCGATTGATCACCCAGTCTGCTTCCTCTTGGGCATCCTCATTGCCCGGCAAGTATTCCATCACGACATCCAACCCTGGCCCGGGGCCCTGCACCCACACGCCGATGGGTTCATAGCGCGGGTTCGTGCCTCGGTCCCGGAGCGCATACTCGATCATGTATCTAAGCCGCATCCCATTCCTCCGCGATCCGAATGTGCTCCTCGAGAATCTGGGCGTCGATGATCTCGAACTCTGCGGCGTTCTCGGCCTTGTAACTCTGCCACTTCCGCCAGGCAACCACATAGTCGTGCTCAGTAGTGTCCATTATGAGCTCGATATGATACCTGCGGTTCCGGTCATCGGTAAGGTCGATGAGATAGGTGTCGTCCTGGCTCCAGCCGACGACCTTGATAGTATGCGCATATTGGTAGCCGTTGTTGTAGCCCACCGACTTGAACATCAGCCAGAAGTCTGTGGTAGTCACGTTGCCAGCGGCATCGAAGTGCGGGGCAATACGCGTAAGCGTGTAGCTGTCGATAAGGCCAAATGGCAGCGGCGTATCGTGACCCTCGTGCATTACCATGATGGAGCCCTCTTTGTTGAACTCATCAAAGAGCGCCTGCAGCCTCTGCTTTTCGCTCGCTATGAACTGTTTCATACTCACCTCACAAGAACGATGTCTTCGACGTTGCGACCGTCGGGCAGCACTGAGATTCCATGCTTCTTGAATATCGCGAGCACCTTAGTCTTCTCCGACTGACTTGGAACCACTATGGCTTCAAGGTTATCGAGCAGTGTCACGGAATGCTTCAGGATGGTCTCGTTGCTGGTGTTGCGCGCGTAGGTCTTCCAGGTCTTCGGGTCCGAACCTCGGTGGGAGACAACATAGTCATCAACTACCTTACCATAGGCATCATGGTTGTAGCTTATGGCATCTGTCCGGCGCAGTAGACGCTTCTTGAAATAGAGTCCGTTATCGGCCGATCCGCCCGAGAGCGGCGACTTCTTGATTCGCGTGAACACATACGACGCACCGCCGCTTCGCATATCAGCCTGTGGTGACATTCCGCCCGGCGTTATCCCGGAGCGGACTTTCTCCACCGTGCTTACCAATGCGCCATTGTTGTCAAGGGCTGTCTCAAGGAAGCTCGACACAGAACTGGAGTTGGTGAGGTTGTGGTGCAGGGCATAGCCCGCCATCTCTTTCTCAAGCTGCTCATCGGAGATGTCGAAGCGATACTGATACCTGTAACCGCCGCCGATCTTTCTGTCTTTGAAGCCGAGTTGGTACTCCCCGACCGGATCATAACCAGGTAGCTTCGTGACATCGGATACACCTAGACGCTTCTCCCAGAATCCGCGCAGAGCTTGAATGCGCTCGCCCTTTGCAGCGTTTCTTGCATCCAGATCCGAGATGAGCTTGGTATACTCCGGCTCTCGGTCCGCTTTGGTGATGTAGGCTTGCTTGGTGAGATACATTATCTCCGCGTCGTCGGCTGTGGCGATGTTTGCTTTGAAGCCGAGCTTCTCCACATGCTCCAGCGCGCGTTCAAGGCTCTTGGCATCGGGCCGCTCTGGCAGCGATATCTCCATCTCCCCGCTGTGCGCATACAGGTTCTTTGAAGACCAGGGTCTGTAGGTTGCTCGGATGCCATCGCCGAAGTCGATTTCATACTGTTCGCCATCCGGCATTGGATGGCCGTTGAATAGAGTCGTCGTGGTGGCAGATTCGCTCTCCACCGCAAGCTCGCCCTTTGAAAGGTTCCGCTTCTCCATCATCGCCTTGGTCTTTCTGACCGTGAAGTCAACGCTCTTGCCACGCTGCTTTGCGGGCACGCTTTTCCTGAGATACGTCTCAAACTTCTCCGGTATGGAAGTCCGCTCCCTTACAGCCTGCTGAGTTCGCTCAATCCACGAGATGTAGGTTTCCGCCATCTGCCGGACTTCAACATCGTCAGATTCGGTAAGTTTTCTCAGGGCAACGAGGTGCTTCTCGGCCTTATCGAGGGTCGACTTGTTGTAGCTGCCGTCGCCCGCGTGGTGGTTCACCGTCTTCACTGCCGCCAGAATATCGGATGCGAAGTTGTCCTCATCAAGAGGCTCGCCAACCTTTGGCGCGCTCACCTGGCGGTCAGCTTTCTTGAGTGCGGGAAGTATCTTAGCCTCCGCTTCGGGTCGGAGCTTCATCTTCACGACGGTGCGGGTCTGCCCCTTTACAGTCTCCGTGAATATGAGCGCGTTCTGATCCTCAATGTCGCTCTCATCAATGGGCAGCGCCTTGCCCTGCCAACCCAGCCGTCGGACGTCCTCGAGCAGATCCTCCTCCGCCTTTCCGATGCGCCCGGTGACCGGCGCTTCGACGGCTTCCTCAAAGGTGAATCCCTTTTGGCCGAGAACATCAGAGTAGAATCCCTCGAAATCCCGACGCAAATCGTGCTTCCGGGCCAGGGCCAGTTCGTAGAATGCCCGCTTACCTGCCTCATCGCCACCGAACCTGCCCTCGACATACGGCCGCAGCAATGCGAGGTAGTCATCGTCTGATATGCGATCCACCTCGCGAATGTAGCGCAGCGTCGCAGACGGGTCGACCTCTACCTTGCCCTGCTTCGCAGCGCGGAAGAGCGTGTTGTAGAACGGCTCCTGCTCGCCGCATACTCCGTTGGGATGATAGTCGACGGAGAGCTTGTCTGAACCCAGGAACTTGAAAAGCTGTCCCTTGTCGATGCCATAGACCTTGCCGTTCTTTGCCCGCAGGAACTGCTTGGAGTGGCCGTCGTGGTTTGAGATAAGCCAGTCAAGGACGTGCTCGCGCTGAACCTGGGCTATCTCATCTGCGGAGAGGCTGCCCACATCAAGCCCGGAGAAGTCGTATTTCGCGGCGAGGTCAGTCTTCCATTTCTGGATAGAGCCAGTGCGACCGTTGAGCCGGATGGTCCTGACTTCAACTGCATCCGGGTCGATAAGGCGACCTATCTTGTATGCCGCCTCTTCGCCGTGAGCTATGAAGTCATCCGATCCTTTACTCACGGGTTTGAACAGCCACTTGTCGCCGTTCTCGTCGATCCAGAACTCCTTTTCGTGCGCGCCGCCGACCTTGGCCTTGCCATCATACTTGAACTTGTCGGGTTTGCCTTGCTCTGTCCACTCAGCGTCGGCAGAACTGAACTCCGAGCCTTTCTTTGTAAACGTGTTCGGGGTCGCGGATGTGACTGGCTCCGGCGCAACCTGTGATTTGGGCTGGGGCGGCGTGGCCACAGGCTTCGGCTGTGCTGCCTTGCCGGATTTGCTCAGATGCTTCTCGGCCCACTTCGCGTGCTTTGTCTCGATGCTGCTCTTCGCGGTCGCGATCTTCCCCGGATCGGTTTCGCTGAAGAGCGTGACCAGTTCGTCTTTGGACGCCCATTGCCAGTGCGTGACCTTGGTCTGCTTCGCGAGGTCTTTGAGTTCGCCGGACTTCATCGCCGCGACCTGCTGCTGGAACGTGAGCTTTTTGACGGTGACTTCCTTTGCGTGCTGTTCCAAGACGGCGGCAGGCAGACCGGAGTCTTTGGCGAGTTCCGCTTCAGCAACCGTTACCGACTCCAGGAACGATGAGTATTGCATGGGAGACGACGGCATCACCACCTGCGCTGCGGCATCTTTGAGTGACTGTTCGGCTTTCTTCAGAGCTTCGGTCTTCGCCGCGTCGAGAGCCTGCTGCTTGGCTTGGTCAGCCATCTGCTGACCTGCCGCTTTCTCCAGAGCCTTGGCGAGCTGTTCCTTGTTCTTCAAGGGCGGTATGCCGAGCTTCTGCTTCGCGGCGATCAGGGTCTTGCCGGAGTAGTTGTAGTGGTCTATATGCGGCTCAAGTGTATCAAGCATCTCGATGACTTCTGACTTCGTGAGGTTGAGCGATACGCCGTGCTGCTTGGCCATGTCCTTGAGCTGGACCATGGTCAGGCCGGAAAGGTCTGTTGGAGGCGTAGCGTTCTTAGCCGCCTGTTCCAGGGCCTTCGCCTGCTTTGTCGCGGCCTGCTTCTCGGCAAGAAGCGAGACCAGTTCATCTTTGCTGCGCAGTGCCGCGATGTTGTACTTCTTGATCTTTGCCTGCAGCGCCGCACCGGACAGATCGACATGGCTGATTCCCGGCTCGACCCCATCCAGCAGCTTGATGAAGTCGTTCTTGGTTCGAGCGACCGCTATGCCGTTGCCCTTGGCGAGAGCCTGAAGCTGCTTCACCGTGAGCGCCGACAGGTCAGCGATACCCCCGCTATCGAATGCGCTCTTCAGCTTCTTCTCTTCCTCGGTCTGTTGCTTTGCCTGATCATGTATCGCCTGCGGCGGGAGGATGCACGAACTCTGACCGGCAGCGGCGGTCGCGCCGAGTTCACCGCCGCAGATAACCAGCGGCCATGCCACCACGCTTGTGCATCGGCAGTTGGGATGCGCGGGCTGGTTTGGGAAACCGTCGGTGTCGAAGACCTTGCCATCGAGCCCACCGCAGACCGGGCACGTCCGCTCGTCTTCCATGGTCATCCATTCGAGCTTGCTGACCCCGACCTGCTGGTGGAACTTGATGCGGCCCTGGTTGTGCGCGCGCAGGACTTCGGTGCGGGCGATCATCTCCATCCGATACTGCGCCTTGGTGAACACCTTTGACCCGGCGTGCCGGAACGATTCCTTGTCTTCGATCACCGACCCGAGGTCGCGCACTATGTCATCAGCGCCTTTGCCTGTGGCGACGCCTGAGAGGATCGTGCGCTTGATGCCGTCCGCGAGTTCGCGATGCACGTCACCCGCAAGCACGACGTTGTAGTTGGCCATGAAATCGAGCGAGTCGGTATCGATCAAGGTGAACACCGATGTGGTGAGCTTGTCGATCCCATCCGGGGTCAGATCCTTGTAGAAAGGCATCTGGGCAGCCGAGAACTCCTCGATGCCCCGATACACGCCGGACCTGAATGCTGTCTTCGACCCCTGGCGGAACGCCAAGGTCTGGTCTTTGCGCAGCGCTTTCATCACGTCCGCGATCTCAGCGTCCAGCTTCTCCAGGCCCTTCAGCGCGGCGAGCTTGTTGTCCGGCAACGAGCCGACGTTGCGGTAGTTCGCGAGAGCCGAGCGCACTTGCTTTTCAGCGGACTTGAGCGACTGCGTAAGCTGGCGAGCCACCTGCTCGGCGTAGAGGTCACGGGCCATGAGGCTCTTGTCTGTCGCCTGGCGGATAGCCTTAGCCTGCCAGTCGAGGTCTGCTACGGCGCACATTGCTGCCTGGGCGCTGGTCAACTCTTTGAGACCCTCCTGCGATCAAGGAATCGGCACGCCGGGGAATCGAAGGTGACTTCCGCCTGCGTGACTCCGCAGCGGTTGTTCTCTTCGCCGAAGTAAGCGCAGGAGTCGCAGACCTCGCCGCTGTGATCGCCGTGCGCAAACAGCCCAGCCCACGCTGCCTCCGATCTGGAGCCTGCCGGATTCTTTGCCGGGTCAAGTCCCAGCATCTGCTGCGCGGTCTCGACGCTCATTATCCCGGCCACGACCATATCGACGATGGGCTTCACCTGTTTCTCGTCCAGCAGGTCCGCCGACTTGCTTTCGTTGACGCGGTTGCCTTCCTCGATCTCCGGGTCAAGGTCCATCTTCATCTGCAAGCTCGACCTGCTGATGAGCTTTCGGTCGTATAGCTCGATGAGGAGCTTCTTGAAATCCACTGCGTCGGTCGGGTCGAGATCGTTGAAGAGGAACTGAATGCTTTTGCCAGAATGCCCCGCAAGCTCCAGCCAGTCGTCATATATCCAGTCGAGGATCACACGCGCCGCATGCTTTATCTCCCGGATCATGACAAGCATCTTCTGCATGGAGACCGACGCCGTTGCGAAGTTGGGACCGTCACCGGATACCAGTGAGCGAGACAGGCCCAGCGCGACCACGATGTCTTCCTTGACTTCTTTGACCTTGTCCTCGACATTCAGCACCTGCCCCTCGGTACCGTGAGTCTCAACCGTCACATAGAACGGAGCGACCATGCCGCTCTTGAGGTCCATCTTGTTCATCAGGTCGCGGACCTCTTGGAGCATTTTCTGATCCGGCACTATCAGCCGTTGACCGAACTCACCGCCGACCTTGATGAGCCTGAGCGGTGTCGTCCATCGCTTGGCTATGGCCTCCTCGGCGCTGCGGTAGTTGCGCAGAAGTTCGATTGACTGGAACGCCGGAAGCACAAGCGAGTTGCCGCGCGGAGAGAACTCGGGTGCGTCCCACTTCAGGTGCAGGGTCTGTTCAACCGGCAGATCAATACCGCTCCCCGCGCCTGGCTTGTCGTCGGGGAACTGCTGAACCTCGATAAGCTCGCCCTGCGAATACTTGACCTTGATGGAGATCGGGTTCACGCAGGTGACCTGCTCGATGTCTTTGCCGTCCTTGGTGTATCGCTTGAACCCGACCGCGTCACCCTTTACGAGAAGCTGGAGGATCATGTCCTTCACAAAGCGGGAGACATGCAGTCGCGAGGCCAGATCGTTTGATTCCGTCTTGAGAGTATCATCGTCGCTGGTGATCCTTATCTCATCGCCCACTGCAAACGTCCGCCAGGAGTTGACGCAGTTTTTCACCAGCGGCTCCTCGATGTAGTACTCCCAGGCTTTTCTGGCGCGCT
>LSQX01068506.1_pt1 | contig 23959 bp, 20 predicted proteins | sample 654561 | NCBI WGS metagenome assembly LSQX01 (sample SAMN04489861, study PRJNA283612) | anaerobic digester metagenome | isolation source: 4 biogas reactors fed with cattle manure at either 37C or 55C with and... | place: Denmark: Kongens Lyngby | collected 2014
GGCATATACGGGTGCAGCAGTTTCATCGCGGTGCCGAGGACATGGTTCAGCACCCACTGCGCCTCAAGCCGTGTGGGGTCGTCCCTGTCGAAGAGCCTGGGTTTCACGAGTTCTATATACCAATCGCAGAACTCCTCCCAGATGAACTCGTATATTTTCTGGAGCGCGATGCCCAGTTCGAAGTTTTCGAGGTTCTCCGTAACTTCCTTCACGACCGTGTTGGCCCTGCTCAGGATCCACTTGTCGGCCGTCGTTAATTTGCTCCTGTCGATCCTGCTGAAGTCCACCCCTTCGTCAAAGTTCATCAGCACGAATCTTGCAGCGTTCCATATCTTGTTGGCAAAGTTCCTGCCGGCTTCCACCTTTTCCGTGGAGAACCTCAGGTCGTTTCCGGGCGAGTTGCCGGTGGTCAGCGCAAACCTCAGCGCATCTGTGCCATACTGCTCTATGACCTCAAGCGGGTCTATCCCGTTGCCGAGGGATTTGCTCATCTTCCTGCCCTGGGCGTCCCTGACTATGCCATGGATGAACACATACTTGAAAGGCTCCCTGCCCGTATGCTCAAGGGCCGAGAATATCATCCTGGCCACCCAGAAGAAGATGATGTCATAACCCGTAACGAGCACATCCGTCGGGTAGAAATACTCGAGATCCCTCGTCTTCTCCGGCCATCCCAGCGTGGAGAAAGGCCAGAGAGCCGAACTGAACCATGTGTCCAGCGTGTCCGGGTCCTGTTCCAGGTTCGGCGATCCGCAAACAGGGCAGGTATCAGGCTGCTCGCGGGCGACCGTCATCTCTCCGCATCCCTGGCAGTAATATGCGGGTATGCGGTGGCCCCACCACAACTGTCTCGATATGCACCAGTCCTGGATGTTCTCCATCCAGTTGAAATATATTTTCGAAAATCTTTCGGGCACGAATTTGACCGTCCCGTTCCTGACCACTTCTATAGCAGGCTCTGCCAGCGGCTTCATCTTCACGAACCACTGCCTTGACAGGATTGGCTCGATGACTGTGCCGCACCTGTAACATGTGCCTACGTTGTGTTTATGTCCCTCGATCTTTGCAAGCAGACCGAGTTCCTTCAGGTCCTCCACAATCTTCTTCCTTGCCTCGTACCTGTCCAGTCCGGCGTACCTGCCTGCATCCTCGTTCATGACTGCCCTGTCGTCCATGACCCTTATCTGCTCAAGGCCATGGCGCAGGCCGACTTCAAAGTCGTTGGGATCGTGGGCCGGGGTTATCTTCACGACGCCAGTCCCGAATTCCTTATCCACGTAAGAGTCTGCGATGACCGGTATCTCCCTGTCCATCAGCGGCAGTATGACCGTCTTGCCTACCAGGTCTTTGTACCTCTCATCTTCCGGGTTGACTGCGACTGCCGTATCGCCGAGCATTGTCTCCGGCCTGGTCGTAGCTACCGTCACGAACCCGTCGCCGTCCTTTATCGGGTACTTTATGTGCCAGAAACTGCCTTCCTGTTCCTCGTATTCCACTTCCGCATCCGATATGGATGTACAGCACTTGGGACACCAGTTGATTATGCGGTCGCCCCTGTAGATGAGGCCTTTTTCATAAAGCCTGACGAAAACCTCGAGCACGGCCTTCGAAAGGCCCTCGTCCATCGTGAACCTTTCCCTTTCCCAATCGCAAGAGCTGCCCAGCTTCTTGAGCTGCTCCACTATCCTGCCGCCATAGACCCTTTTCCATTCCCAGGCCCTTTCAAGGAATTTTTCCCGGCCTATGTCTTCCTTTTTCAGGCCCTCTTTTGCCATGGTCTCGACGATCCTCGCCTCAGTGGCTATGCTGGCATGGTCCGTGCCCGGCAGCCACAGCGCGCAGTAGCCCTGCATCCGTTTCCACCTGATCAGTATGTCCTGCAGTGTATTGTCGAGGGCATGCCCCATGTGAAGCTGTCCGGTGATGTTCGGCGGAGGTATCACTATGGTGAACGGCGTCTTGCTGTCGTCCGGCTCCGCATGGAAATAACCCTTTTCCGTCCATTCTTTATAAAGCCTGTCCTCCACCTGTGACGGATCGTATTTTTTTGCCAACTCATTTATCCTTTCCATCAAATCTCCTCCCGGCTGCAGTTGTTTTCGAATCGTCCGATTTATGATCGTTTTGTGATGGGCACATCGTTCCATCAGCCATTCACTGTATCGTCAGGCTGTTGCCCCGCCTGTATGCTGCATCCTTCCAGTAAGCTGCATCATGCTTGTATGCTGTTTTCTGTCTATATATTTCATCCTGCCTGTGAGCTATAACCTGCCTGTATGCTGTATCCTGCTTGTATGCTACATCCTTGTGAAAGCGATCAGAAGCAGTATCACTCCCGGCAGGAAGACGAGCATGCCGTAAAGCTTCACATTAACTGTCGCTTTCAGCATCCTGTATTTTTCTGCCTCCGATTCATCCAGCTCTGATTCATACCCAAGTACCACTTTCCTGTCGAGGCCGTATTTCTTCACGATATTTTTCGCCGACGCCACGATGATCACACCGGCAGCCATAATGAGCCCGGCCAGTATTTCTAGTACAGGCATATGCCACTTCCTTTCAAAAGTGAAGCCCTTCATCCTTAAATTTGGACGAAGGGCATACTCCGCGGTACCACCAAAATTCCCTTTATCAGGGCACTCTCAGGAATAACGGTCCATTTGCCGCTGCAGTTGTTCCGCTTTCTGCGGCTTTTTGCTGCAGGACTCCCGGGCGACCTTCAGCAGCCTTACCCCGAAAGACCTTCCAGCCCACGGGTCTTTCTCTCTTTGGGGCAGATCCCTGCCTACTCCTCCCGTTCAATGTCTTGTGCGCTATTCGATTTATATTGGTTAATATAATATATTAAAAAAAATGTGTCAAGGGGAAAGGCGCCTGAACGCCCTGGCACACATGCACGGCCCGCAGGGTACGGTCTGCATGGGTGTGGCCTGCATGGGTGCAGTGCTTTTCAAAACTGCCTTTCATAACAGCTGAATAATTTTCCGGGGTCCAGATGTGCAATAATGCAACTTTTTGGCACAAAAAAACCCGAAGTTCATTCACTGGCACTGTATAGTTAACATAAAACCCGGCCAATATAAATTATCATATAAACTAATGGTATGATATCCCATCTGCATGCCAAAAAGTTGTAAAGTTGCACAAAAAACTTGAGAAAAATGAAAAGTTGATTGCAGCACTGCCCAGAAGTTGCAAAACTGCACTGATTCCGGAGGTTTTTATTGAATGCTCCGGTTTTATTATGTATAATTTACTTATTCAGAGCAAAAGGTAGAAAAGATTCCAAAACAGAGCGGAGTGTTTTGATGAATGTTATAAAAGGCGGAGTTACGGCTCCGGAAGGTTTTTTTGCAACCGGCGTAGCATGCGGGCTCAAAAAGGACGGCAGGAAAGATCTCGCCATCGTCTGTTCTGAGGACAGCGCTGCAATAGCCGGTGTTTTTACAACCAACAAGGTCAAGGGACATTCGCTCCGGTTGACGATGGAGCATATGAAAACAGGTTATGCAAACGCGATAGTCATCAACAGCGGCAACGCCAATGCCTGCGTCGGCGACAGGGGCTACGGGGATGCTCTCAGGATAGCTGAGGTCACGTCGGAACTTCTCGACTGCAGGCCACAGGATATCCTGGTGGCGTCGACGGGCGTCATCGGGGTCCCCCTGGACATGGATGCGATCATTCCCGCCCTTGATGAACTCGTTTCAAACATGGATCCTGACGGTGGGCGTGATGCCGCAGAAGCCATCATGACCACCGACACCATTCCCAAGGAAATAGCGATAGAACTGGAACTGCAGGACACGCGCGTGGTGATCGGCGCCATGGCCAAGGGTTCCGGCATGATACACCCCAACATGGCGACCATGATAGGCGTTATCACCACCGACGTAAATATTAACAGGGTGTTGCTGGACAAGGCGCTGAGGACTGTCGTGAGATCAACTTTCAACAGGGTCACCGTCGACGGCGATACCAGCGTATGCGACATGGTGGTCATATTTGCCAACGGAATGGCAGAGAACCCGGGTATAACAAACGAGGGAGAAGATTACGAAAAGTTCGTCGCCGGACTGGAGTATATATGCACATACCTGGCAAAACTTATAGCCAAAGACGGAGAAGGCGCCACAAAGCTGGTGGAGGTCGCTGTCGAAGGGGCGGAGAACCCGGATGACGCATATAAGGCCGCCTGTGCGGTAGCAAAGTCGCCGCTGGTGAAAACGATGATGTTCGGAAACGATGTCAACTGGGGGCGGATAATGACCGCGGTCGGCTATTCAGGTGCAGAGTTTGACCCTGCTCATATCGATATATATATAGGAGACATACCCATGTGCAAATCCGGGTGCGCAGTCGATTTCGACGAAGCCGAAGCCCGGAAGCTGCTTGAAAAGGATGAAGTCAGGGTCCTGGTAAAGCTCAACAGGGGCGTGTATTCGGACCGTGTCTGGACATGCGACTTCTCATATGATTATGTAAAGATAAACGCAAGTTACCGTACATGATGGCCGATATAAAGTATAGATAACACCTGTAACAGGAGGGGTCAAAGTGGGTGTGAAGCAATACGTGGTGTTCCTGGTCGACGGTGATGAGTTCGGTCTTGAAATCGAGAAAGTCAGCATCATCGAAAGGATGCTCGAAATCTTCAGGATACCGAACGCGCCGGACTACATCGAGGGACTGGCCAACTTGAGAGGCAAGGTACATACCATTTTCAACCTCAGGAAGCGTTTCCATCTGCCCTGCCCCGAATTCAGCGAAGACACCAGGATAATAATCGCAAGAACATCGGATGATTCTGTCGTAGGACTTATCGTGGACAGTGTACGGGAAATAATCAAGATAGACGACAGCCAGTATGAACCTGTACCTGCTGCACTGGAGACCGTAAGGGACAAGTTCCTGAGCGGTACCGCAAAGGTCGGTGACAGGCTGATACTGCTGCTGGACCTGGACAAGGTCATAACTGAAGAAGACGTTCCCCTGGAAAAGCCGGCCGGGAAAACCGGTGCCAGGAAGTAAGACTTCGCAGAGGCCAGGACCACACACCGTCCCGGAAAAAAGGCGAAGGAACAGGAACGCGTACCGGCTGCGGCATCAGCAGCACGGCCTTACCAGGTACGAACGCCGACTATATGCAGGAACCTGACATAAGCCGGTTCAAAGTCCGCAAGCCGGTAATAGTCGGTATCGAAAGTGTGGGCAGCCACAAGTATGTTTTCCATGGCCGGCGTCCCGGTAACTTCAACGATGACCGGTGAATGATGGAAGTAATTACTGTTTGAAAAAGACAACTGGGCGATATCCCCGGGTCTGACGTCGGCAATATCCACTTCTTCCGCAAAAGGTCCCTCTTCCTTGTTGTTCACAAGAAATCTATACAGGTAGTTGACGCCGGTCCAGGAAGCCGTCCTGTTGTATGAGTTGATATAATACCAGCCGTAGACCGGCGTGAAATTCATCACTCCGCTTCCCGCATATATACACTGCGAGGCAAAATTGGTACAGTCTCCTCCGAGCTTTTCGAAGTCGTAATAAGCAGGATTCCTCCCGTAAGCCCATTTATGCGCATACTTGACGGCGCTGTCCCTGTCGTACGGCTTTATCGTCCTCCTGCCGCCTTTGCTCACATAATACATATCGATCTCCTGCCAACAGCAAACGATCTGCCCCTGTCATCCTATGCAAATCGCTAATAAAAGGGGACACGAAAAGCAGAAAGGGGACACTCCTCACGAACAAGGAAAGGGGTAACTCCTCAAAAAAGTGGTATGGGGACACCCTTCTGAAAACAAGATGCAGGGTCACTCCTCTGTGAAGATGCATTCCCTAAGGGGTGAGGAGCGTTCCCACACCTTGTTTGCGAGGAGTGCCCCACTCCTCATTGCTAAGGAGTGTCCCCGTAACTCTTGCAAGTGTGACATTACTCAACCAAAAAGGAGTCCCTCTTTGCTGAGGAGTGCCACACTTCCTGTAAAAAACAGCCCGGGGAAGGCCGTATCGTTCAGCATGACCGATACGCCGCCCCGGGCTGTTTGTCCGTGTTTCACGTCACTGTGTGCGGATCATCACTGTGCGCGATCCATACAGCGCCGTATGCGATCGGCGGGTCACCGTACGTGATCGCTTTGCGCAGCCTTGCGCCGCACACCTGGCCAAACCAGGCATTACTCCTCGAGTATATAGCTGTTGAGCCATACTTCGAGCATTTCCTGCTTGCCGGACTTGATCTCGACCTTGCCGAGATCCATCACATACTGCTCGAGTTCCTTGAAGCCGACCTTGCCTTCGACTATGTCCTTGCCGATGCCGGTCGTGTAGCTCGAATACCTTTCGGCTATGAACTTGTCGAACTTGCCGTCCTCGATTATCCTTGCAGCAACCTTCAGGCCCTTTGCAAAAGCGTCCATGCCTGCGATATGGGAGATGAACAGGTCTTCGGGCTCGAATGAACCTCTCCTGACCTTCGCGTCGAAGTTCAGGCCGCCCTTGGTGAAGCCGCCCATCTTGAGGACTTCGAGCATGGCAAGCGTCGTGTCGTAAATGTTCGTCGGGAACTGGTCGGTATCCCAGCCGAGCAGCAGGTCTCCCTGGTTCGCATCGATACTGCCGAGCATGTTGTTGATACGGGCTACATGCAGTTCATGCTGGAATGTATGCTGTGCCAGTGTAGCATGGTTTGCCTCGATATTCAGCTTGAAGTAGGGATCCAGCCCGTATGTCTTGAGGAATCCTATGACCGTCGCCGAATCGAAATCATACTGGTGCTTCGTGGGTTCCTTCGGCTTGGGCTCGATCAGGAACTGGCCGTCGAAACCGATCTCTTTCGCATAGTCGACTGCCATCCCGAGGAAGCGTGCCATGTTGTCGAGTTCGAGCTTCATGTCGGTATTGAGCAGGGTCTCGTAGCCTTCCCTGCCGCCCCAGAATACGTAGTTCTGGCCGCCGAGTTCCTTGGTGATCTCCATTGCCTTCTTGACCTGGGCGGCGGCATATGCGAACACTTCGGCATGCGGCGATGTGGAAGCACCGTGTGTGAACCTCGGATGTCCGAACGCATTGGTGGTTCCCCACAGGAGCTTGACAGGGCTGTCTTTCATCCTGTCCTTGATGGCCGCGACGATGATGTCGAGCCTCTTGTTGGTCTCTCTCAGCGTGTCTGCCTCGGGAGCGATGTCCCTGTCATGGAAGCAGAAGAAAGGCACTCCGAGCTTTTCGCAGAATTCGAAGCACGCTTCGACCTTCGCCTTTGCCAGGTCCATCGGATCTGTGATGTGGTTCCAGGGCCTTACGGCAGTGCCTACCGGTCCGAACGGATCTGTTCCGGTCGCCTGGAAAGTGTGCCAGTATGCCACGGCAAACCTCAGGTGGTCCTCCATCCTCCTGCCCGCCACTACTTCATCCGGGTTGTAGTATTTGAAAGCCAGCGGGTTGTCGGAACCTTTGCCTTCGTACTTGATTTTTGGTACGTTTTTAAAATACTCAGCCATGATATAACCTCCATTTTTGATATATTTTGACCTGCGCATTGTCCATGCGCCGCAATGAACAGCCTATCTCCCAAACAGTTTCTTGAGGGGGATTATCGCCGCCCCCAGTGTCGATGCCCGCTCGCCCAGTTGCGATATGACGATCTCTACGTTCGAGGCAGGCCTCTTTAGTGCCCTTGCATCTATTATCTTTCTGAGTGTGTCCAGGACCAGGTCGCCGTATACGGTAAAGTCCTTGCCCAGCACGATCCTGGACGGATTGAGGGTATTGATGATATAGGACAGGGCTATGCCTATGTAGCGCGCGGCATCTTCCAGCAGGCTTATCACTGCCGCATCTCCGGCCCTTGCTGCATCCGCTATGTCCTCCAGCGTGATCCCGTCAAAGTTTTCCACTTTCTTCAGGTTTGAAACCAAGCCCTTCCTTGCCAGCCTCCTGGCCTTTTCGACGATGCTGCCGGTGGAAGCCAGCGTCTCAAGGCATCCGCGGTTGCCGCAGCCGCATCTCGGGCCGTTTTCGTCGACGACCAGGTGGCCGACCTCGCCGGCACTGCCGCTGGTCCCCCTGTAAGGCATGCCTCCGGTGAAAATACCCGCTCCTATGCCCGACCTGATATTGAGACACACGAAGTTGCCGGCTGTCTGGCATGACCCTATCCAGTTCTCGCAGATGGCAGACGCCATTGCCTCGTTTTCGATATATACGGGAAGCCCGATCTCCGATTCCAGCATCCCGGCAGGATCCGCGTCTTCCCATCCTATGTTCGGCGCCAGTACGACCCTCCGGGACTTGGAGTCGACGATCCCGGGAACCGATATGCCCACTCCCAGCAGCCTTTCCTTCCTGATGGAAAACTTCCGCATCATTTGCCTGACACATGCCTCAGAGGCCATGACTGTCATCTCCGGCGTGTTCACGCGCAGCGGGACCGACCCTTCATGCAGCACCTGTCCGGTGATGTCCATCAGCACGTACTGTACAGTGTCGACCTCTATATCCAGTCCGACAGAATACCAGGAACCCGGCTTCAGTTCCAGGAGCACGGGCTTCCTCCCGCCGCTCGACTCACCCGTCCCGATCTCGTGGATGTATTCTTTCTCCATCAGCGACGATACTATGGCGCCTATGGCGGTAGGCGACAATCCTGTTTCCTTGGAAAGCTCCGCTCTCGAAACAGCCTGTTTCATGCGGATCAGGTCCAGTATGCCGGTTTCGTTATAAGCTTTCAGGAATTTGCTGTTTCCGGTCCTTCCCTTTGTCATTTGCTAACCTCATATGCTTTTCATTATCTGCGCCAGTTCCTTGAAATCCTGCTTCAGAGATTTGTAAAGCTGGCAGTACAGTTTGTAGAACTTCGAGTAAACTTCCGTGTTCGCAGTGTTCGGCTGCTGGACTTCGACCGGCTTGATAGCCACGTCGCATGCCTCTGCCACGTCCTTGTACACGCCCGTGCCTACTCCTGCCAGCAGCGCAACGCCCAGGGCAGGACCTTCGCTGGAATTGGTGGTCGTGATAGGAAGGCCGAAAACATCAGCCTGCATCTGCTTCCAGAGCCTGCTCTTCCCGCCGCCACCCGAAGCACGCACCTCGCTGATCTCCACGCCCAGGTCCGCGATGATGTTCAGGCAGTCCTTAAGGCTGAATGTGACGCCTTCCATGACGGACCTGATCATATCGCTCTTCTTATGTACCGTTGAAAGCCCAAAGAAGACGCCCCTTGCATCCGAGTCGAGGTGCGGCGTCCTTTCGCCGATAAGGTAAGGAAGATATATGAGCCCGTTGCTGCCCGGGTTCACCTTTTCTGCTTCCTTGTCCATCAATACGTATGGATCGGTGTCCATCAGGTCAGCAACGTTCATCTCATCCCGGCACAGGTTGTCCCTGAACCATTTGAGCGAAAATCCGGCTGCCTGTGTGACACCCATGACATGCCAGGTGTTCGGTACAGCATGGCAGAACGTCTGGAGCCGTCCCAGCGGGTCTATCCTGATCTTGTCGAGATAGGCGAATACAACGCCTGAAGTGCCAATGGTCGAAGATACGACTCCCGGCTTGACGATGCCGTTTCCTACGGCGCCCGCCGCCTGGTCTCCTCCGCCGCCGACCACCGGCGTCCCGGCCTTGAGCCCAGTCGCTTCGGCAGCTTCCCTGCTGACATGGCCGCTGACCTCCTGGGATTCATACAGGTCGGCCAGCCACTGCTTCTCTATCCCGAGCTTTGAAAGCACTTCATCGCTCCAGCACCTGTTGGGTATATCCATGAGCTGCATGCCGCTGGCGTCCGAAACTTCAGTGGCAAATTCGCCCGTCAGCCTGAACCTGACGTAGTCCTTCGGGAGAAGGATCTTTTTGATCTTTTCGAAAACATCAGGCTCGTTGTTTTTCACCCACATGATCTTGGATGCGGTAAATCCTACGAGTGCGGGGTTTGCCGTAATTTCTATCAGCCTCTTCGCACCGATGATGGATGTGATCTGTTCGCATTCAGCCGTGGTCCTCTGGTCGCACCAAAGGATGGAACGCCTGAGTACTTTGTTGTCCGCATCCAGCACGACCAGGCCGTGCATCTGGCCTGAAAGCCCGACACCACTGATATCTTCCGGTTTGACTCCGCTTTTTGCCAGTACTGCGCGTATGCCGTCGCAAGTGGCTTTCCACCAGTCCTCAGGGTCCTGTTCGGCCCATCCTATCTTCGGCTGGTAAAGCGGATACTCGTTGAGTGAGCTTGCAATGGTTTTGCCGTGTTCATCGAATAAAACTGTCTTGGTGCCCGATGTTCCAATGTCAATACCTAACAGGTAAGCCATAATCTCCCCTCCCGACATCTTTTTAATATTACATTATTAAGTATACTATTTAAGAAAACGCAAATCAATTAAATAAGTCAATAAAATAAAATTTTTGGCCGGATCCGGGCCAATGTCTTTCAAAACGGGCAAAAAAAGAGGCCGGGCGGAGATAATAAAATAATTCATATCGCTAATACTAATCCTGAAGTCTAATCATAAGGAGGCTTGACCATGAAAGCACGGAAAATGGATCGTCCCAACGAAGGCATCATCTGTTCGGTGGACACTTGCTATTACTACATGCAGGGCGACCGCTGCAGCGCATCACAGATACATGTCGGGCCGAGAGGATCCACAACGTCCGAACAGACCGACTGCGATACTTTCCATTACTATAAGAAGGACAACGGCTGACAGCGACGGGCATGCGCTCCTGACAATGCACCGGCTCCATGGGGCCGCTTCGGCGGCACCTCCATGGAGCCTTTCATTATCCGGGCCGGACGGTGCCGGGAATATCCCGTCGAGATGCCCAGGCTGCCCGGCGGACAGTTCAAATATGCCAATGAAATGGTTCCTCAATAGAAGCAGCTTCCGCCGATGAACTCCCTGATGATGGAATTGGCGGGAACGTCCTTTGCATCTATCGGCAGGAAGTAGCTCAGGAATTCGATGAGCCTTCTTGCCTCCGAGTATTCGACGGTGCTGTTGTCTATCTCCATGAGCAGCGGCTCAGCGAATGTTTTCAGAACGCCAAGCTCATACATCAGCGCCGAATTGAACATCACATCGGCGCTCTCCTGGAACGGGAAGATATTCCTGTCCTCGCCGCGCCTCACGGACGGCCACCTTTTGATCGTATCCACCGCGCTGCTCGCCCTGAACTGGTGATCCCTCACTATCCTCCTGATGATCCGGTTGTCGGTGGTCGGTATCCTGTTGTGGTCGTCGATGTTCATGGACGTAAGGGCGCTTACATATATCTTGAACTTGCTCTCCTGCGGTATCTCGGATGTGAGCCTGTCGTTGAGGCCGTGTATGCCCTCGATGATCAGCACATGCTCTTCGTCTATCTGCAACTTTCTGCCGACCGGCTCCCTTTGGCCCGTGTTGAAGTTGAATATCGGCAGTTCCACCTCTTTCCCGCGAAGAAGGTCGTTGAGGTGTTTGTTGAACAGTTTCACATCTATGGCTTCCAGCGCCTCGAAATCGTAATCGCCATTTTCATCCCTCGGGGTGTTCTCACGGTCGACGAAGTAATCGTCGAGGTGGATCGTGACGGGCTTGAGGCCGTTGACCCGCAGCTGTATGGCGAGCCGCTGCGCGAACGTGGTCTTGCCCGACGAGGACGGGCCGGACACCAGGATGATCCGTTTTTTGTGACCGCTTCCTGCGATCATGTCCGCTATGCTCGCTATCTTCTTTTCGTGCAGCGCCTCGGCTATCCTGATTATTTCGGCTGCCCTGCCTTCTTTCACGAGGGCGTTCAGCTGGCCTACGTTCTCGATCTCGAGTATGCGTCCCCATCTTTTGAACTCGAGGTAAATATTGAACAGTTTTTCCTGCTCGATGAATTCGGGCAATGTCCGCGGCGAAGACTTGTCGGGAAAACGTATGATTATCCCGCCATGGTAGTACTTAAGGCCGAATACCTTTATATACCCGGTATCAGGAGCCATGTAGCCGTAGAAATAATCATCCATGCCGCCGCAGTTATAGATCGTGACAAGCTGCTTGTTCCTGTGCTCTATGGCACGGTACCTGTCCATCCTGCCCGTGGACTCGAAAAGGTCCCTGGCTTCCGCGAGCGGTATCTCTCTTTTTTCGAAAGGCAGCGCCTGCTCTGCGATCTCATGCATGCGCTTCTCCAGGTTCTCCACTTCATGCGGCTCAAGTTCCTTTTCCCCCTGCAGTTCACAGTACAGACCGCCTCCAACGGCATGGCTGATGATGACCCTCCTGTCGGGGAACAGGTCATATGCCGCCTTCATGAATATGAAATACAGGCTTCTCCTGTATATCCTCATCCCGTCTTCCTCAGTGAGGTCGATGAAGCTCACGCTGCAGTCATCCTGCAGTTGGTATGTCAGTTCCTTTATATCATTGTCGACCCTAGCCGCGATTATCGTCTCGCGCCGGAGATGCGCATATTCGCGTGCCAGTTCGAGCAGGGCCGTACCTTTTGGGACCGTCACCGTTACTTTCGGATCCAGCGTGACTTTTACCTGTTCTTTTGTGTATGCCATCTGCTTCCTCCTCACCTTCCAGGGTAATACTATATTTCTATTATAGTATATTTACCATGTGTTTGACAGGAATGTTCGTGATGCGTTAATATGAAATGAAAAATTAATAGGGGAATGGTCGGAAAAATGGATGAAAGAACGGATTTGGACAAGATCGGGAAAATAAGGACGGAAACTGAAAGAAGAAGGACTTTCGCAATCATATCGCATCCTGACGCAGGTAAAACTACGATAACCGAAAAGTTGCTGCTCTACGGCGGGGCCATCAGGCTGGCAGGTGCCGTCAAGGCTAGAAAAGCACGGAACTTTGCCCTTTCGGACTGGATGGAGATAGAAAAGCAGAGGGGCATATCCGTCACCACCAGCGTCATGCAGTTCGAGTATGGCGGGTATTTCATAAACCTCCTCGACACTCCGGGCCACCAGGATTTCAGCGAGGATACCTACAGGACCCTCATGGCGGCAGATAGCGCAGTGATGCTCATCGACGGCGCAAAAGGCGTGGAGGCGCAGACGATAAAGCTCTTCCATGTCTGCAAAATGAGGGGCATCCCGATTTTTACATTCGTCAATAAAATGGACAGGGCCAGCAAGGACCCGTTCCTGCTGATGGAAGAGATAGAAAACGTGCTCGGCATCCGCTCATACCCGATGAACTGGCCTATCGGGACCGACGGTGATTTCAGGGGCGTATACAACAGGCAGCTAAGGCAGATAGAACTCTTCGAAGGAGGCAAACATGGAAGCACCATAGTGAACTCCGTCAAAGGTTCTGTCGACGACCCGGTATTCGCAGACTTGCTGGGCAGCTATCACCACAACAGGCTGTGCGAGGAGATCGAACTGCTGGACGTGGCAGGCGACGAATTTTCCCTGGAAAAGGTCCTCCGCGGGGAACTGACTCCCATGTTCTTCGGAAGTGCCATGACCAACTTCGGAGTGCAGCCGTTTTTCGAAGAATTTCTGAAAATGGCTCCGTGTCCCGGCCCAAGGATGTCGGATGCCGGCGAGATCGACCCCGTGTCCGGGGACTTCTCCGGGTTCGTCTTCAAGATACAGGCGAATATGAATCCCACGCACAGGGACAGGCTTGCATTCATACGCGTCTGTTCCGGCAGGTTCACGAAAGGCATGCATGTCTGGAACGTACAGACCGGCAAGGAGGTAAGGCTGGCACAGCCGCAGCAGTTCATGGCGCAGGAACGAGCGATCGTGGAAGAAGCATATCCCGGCGATATCATAGGAGTGTTCGACCCAGGCATATTCAGGATAGGCGACACCCTGTGCGAAGGCAGCAGCCGGTTCAGGTACGAAGGTATCCCGGTTTTCCCTGCCGAGCACTTTGCCAGGGTCTCCCCCGCCGATTCGATGAAAAGGAAGCAGTTCGTCAAGGGTCTGAACGAACTTTCGGAAGAAGGCGCGATACAGGTGTTCAGGCAGCCTGATTCAGGCATGGAGTCGGTAATCGTGGGAGCAGTGGGCATACTCCAGATCGAGGTGCTCGAGCACAGGCTCAGGCATGAATACGGCGTCGAACCCAGGGTCAGCCACCTTCCGTACAAGCATGCAAGATGGATGGTTTCAGATGTCGGCGATCCCGGGAGCCTCAACCTGACAAGCTCGACGGCAGTGGTCGTGGATAACTGGGGAAGGCCGGTGCTGCTCTTTGAAAACGAGTGGAATATCAGGTGGGCCGAGGAGAAGAACGACGGTCTCGTCCTCGCCGACATCCGGGAAGCCATGGCCGACCGGAGCTCCTGAAATGCAGCGACCGTGCTGCGCACCTGGTCCAATCCTGCCGGTCCATGACTGCTTCACTTTGATATAGCGCAGAAATAATGTATAATATTAAGAAGAAGAAAGCCGGAACAGTCGTTCTTGCAACGCTGATGTTCAATACTATTCCATGACGGAGCGGTCAAATGAATCCTCAGCCGATCAGCAACAACGTATTGAAAGTGCCTGCAAACCAGGCAGTCATGATCGAAGGTGAGAAACCGGATTCCCTGAAACTGCTTCTCCAGGGAAGGGTAGAAGTCTATATCTCCCCTGCATGCACACAGCCGGGACCTTCGGACCCGGATGGCACGGCCCGTTCAGGATACAGGCTGTTCGACCTGGAACGGGACATTTTCGTAGGGGTCGGTGAACTGTTTGCCGGCGGGCAGAGCCTGATGACATACACGGCTGCATCAGACTGCTGCTTTTGCCCATATCCTGCGCAAAACGCACATGTTGTCGAAAAGCTTATAAAGGAGCACAGGGAGCATGGCTCCAGGGTAATAGATTCAATAACCTGCCTGGTACTGGAAGCATACCGGACCTTCGAAAGCGCCCTTGCATACTGCCGAACGATAGACGGCATATACCGCAGCCTGTGTGCCTACTATGTTTCGCTCTGCGATGCATACGGATCCACCGCGGTGCCGGGGCACGTTTCCGAGACAGGAAGATCTGCGGCAGCCCTGCTTGCCGAAAAAGGCATCACGATACCTGCTGCCTTCAGCAGGCAGTTCATTGAAACCGCTGAAACAGCCGGACAGGCAATAATGCCTGAAATCAGCGGGTTATGTGATAAGATCCGCTATTACCGGCAGTTGGACGGCATTTCGCCCAACATCAGGAACCTCTTCTTCGCGGCTGACGCATATGTGACAGGGAAGCATGCAGCCGAGGCGTCGCAGTGCCTGGCAGAAATAGCAGAAATCCTGCGTCGCGTGTTCGGTCAGCTTGAGGATACGATGGGACTGCTCTACGGAACTGAAGGAAAAGATGCATACGATGCGTTCATGAAAGCGGCATTCGAGATGAAGGAAATGGGTCTTGACCATGCTCCCGCACTGGATGCCGCATCGTACATATATGAGAAACTGAAGGAAATATCGTCCCATATCGCATCGGTATACAAGCACGATACGGGCATAGATTTCGATTACTTCGACCACATCCATTCAGACAGGACGGCCGCGCTGTCCTCTCACGTGACGGATGAAAGCGATCAGGGCAGCATATCTGTTTCACCGGACGACATACTCAGCCTTCCCGAGGAGTTGCAGAACAGTGCGGCCAAAATACTGGAATACGCCGAGATCCCCGAAGACAAGGCAACTTATTTCCTGATGAACCTTACAGCCTTCAGGAACCTCAAGGACAAGACTTCCGCTGACGAATCCGCCAGGGCTGTCAGGAAAGCAGTGTCCGACATGTTCTTTGACATCTATGCCGCGGTCTTCAGAAAAGCCCTCAGGACAAAGGATGATTCAAGGCTGATCAGGATGTTCCTGTCTTACGGCTATATGGATGAGAAACTCCTGGATATCAGCCAGACCATGGCGATATACAGGCTGGCCGGCATGAACCATGCTTCCGACAGTACGGTAGATGTTTACTTCATGCCCGGATGGCTGACTGAAATATACAACATGACCAGGGACCCGTCCGTCGACAGCTTCGGGAATGACTACGCGGATACGTTCAGGGAACTAAAAAAGATGGGACGCCTGACCGAAAACGACAAGGCGGCCTACATGAACAACCGGGAGGACAGGCTGGATTTTGAGATCAGCAACATGGTGAAGACAAACCACAAGCTGGTCCAGGGAAGGATATCGCAGTATTTCCCGATACTGCACAGGGACGCTGCGCCCTACGACCCCTGCCGTTCGTTCGTATCCCCCTCCCTCGTCTGCGAAAAGCTGAACAGGATACTTGAGATAGATTTTTCGCTCTTCCACAGGGAGCTGAACTACTTAAACGCCGAAAAGGGCATCGAAAAAGAACTGGTCATGAGAAAGGTGATGCCCGACATAATCCTCATGCCTGTCTACGGTACCAGGTCCATGATGTGGCAGGAAATCTCCGGCAGGGTAAGGAGCAGCCCGGGAAGGTTCATACTGCCCGTTTTTACGGACGAGAACCTGGACGAAATGTTCGTAAGGCTTGCGGGCAACTTCAGGTGGGAACTGTGCAGGACCATGATGGGCACCGCATGGAATGACATAACGCAAAGTTCGCTAACATCCGAATATGCGGATTACATACAGTTCTACCGCAAGAACCACGACCTTACCGAAGAAGCAAAGGAAAAGGTCAAGGCACTGATAGCGAAGCACCATAACAGGCTGCGCGAAATATTCACGTCGGAATATGAAATATGGATAAATAATGAATCCAATGGGAACCCCAGGCTCAACAGGGTCGCAAGGAGCATATTCATAAAGCACTGTCCGTTTTCCAGGCCGATCAGGGAGCGGCTGGAAAAGCAGCCGATCTATAAGGACCTGCTGCACCAGTTCAACATCCAGCGTGCCAGGAAGGCAAAGGAACTGGAAAACCGGTACAAGGCTTATATACGGGCGCACGGCTCACTGGACCCGGTATTGCAGGAAAACCTGGATTTCTACAGGCTCCTGTGACCGCGTTCATCTAGCCCGCGGTATCATGTTGGCAAAGTTGGCTTTCTGCCTGGACAGGTAATCCTGGAACTGGTGCCTGGTGGCTATGTCGTAATGCGTCAGTTGGAGGCCGTACTCGAAGCAGTTGTTGATCACTTTCTTCTTCCACACGACCATGCCGCTGAAATAAAACATGTTCTTTTCTGTTATCAGATCGATGTCTATATGTTCATGTTCATCAAGCTCGCTATCGGAAACCACCATCATTCCGTACAGGCTGATATTCCTCACCAACATCTGCATGCGTCTGTTCGAGTACTTCTTCCGGGCACTTACCATGAGCGATACAGGATACCTTTCGAAGACCCGCCGTTCCACCGGCACCTCTTCATTGCGCATATACAGCGAAACGATGCCCGACTTCGCGTCAATGGCGGTCACATCTGCCGATGTGGTCTGTATGTCGTTCATGTCAACAGAAATCAGCACGACAGGGTCAAATACCTGGAACATATCAAGTTTTCTCGAGACAGGCGAAAGCTTGATGTTTTTGTCCGCCAGTTCCACCACATTGCACCGCAGAAGGTAATCGATACTGTAGATGTTAAGAAGCAGTTCACGCTGAGGATCTATTATCATAATGCCTCCGGAAACAAATGATGTAACATCAGCGCTTCCCTTATGGAAATATTTTAATGTTTTATTTACATTTTAGCAGAATACTGCATGGTTATCAATCATGCGGACCTCCCGGAACCATTCACACAAGAAGCTGAGTTAACATAATATACAATATATCGGAGGTGGTTTTATGCATTCACATTACTATCTGGGCAAAACAACGATAGACGACCGGCACTGGCACAACTATGAAGGCGTGACAAGCTGCGATCCCGATGAACCCGGACATATCCATTACATGAACGGCAAGACGTCGCTTGAAGACGGGCATGTCCATGAGTACCGCAATGCCACGGGGCCGGCCATATACGTGGGCGGCAAGCACTACCACATGTACTGCGCCATCACGAAGGAAGCCGACGGCCACGTGCACAAATACGAAGATGCGACACACAAGTACTATGGTGAATATTACGAGAAATGTCCGCACAAAAAAGACCCCTGCAAATGAAGCACCGGACGTACAGGTATAGAATATTTACAGAAGAAATATGAAACGCTGCAATAAAAAACAAGAAGGCAGTCATACGAAAAGGCAATAACCACACAGCCTTTAAGGCAGCATCCGCATGCAGAATGCTGCCTTATGCTGTTTTTCTATTGCCGGACCAATGTAACAGATACTTCAGATATGGCGTATCCCGACATACGCCGTCAACAGGCCGGGCATCATACTGTGCTGGTTTACGGGTCAGTTGGCTGAAGGACATTGCAAATAATATTCCAGTATTTTTTGCTCCTTTATGACCTCATATCCCATACGTTTATATATATCCAATGCCCTAGGCATAAGCCGGGAACAGTGCAGCAGTGTACGTATCACACAATCATCGATAGAGCTTTCTGCCGAAAAACATCTGATCCGAATGGTTACATTTATAATATATTTGACACAAAGCAGTTATTTCCATGCCATTTATTGCTATAGTTTTTATTTCAGGAGAATCAAAAAACATGATAGCATCGATGCCGTATCCCATATCATCCGTTTAAGCATCAAAGAAAAACCCCGTGAATCGACAAGGCTGGTCAGCACATCTTTCATGGCCGTGGAAAATGTGGTGTCAGCACTTATATACTCATGAATTTCAGTAAAGGCCAAAGGTCTCTTCCTCAAACTCGCGCAAAAAGGTTTCCAGCTTTTTGATCCTGGGTTCAGCCATGCGTTTAGCCGAATCCAGTTCCAGCAGGGCTGAAAACTCTGCCAGGTGCTTTTTCAGTGCCGCAATGGCTTTTGTCATCTCTTCATGCTGTTTTGAAAAATCACGCGCGACTGCGATAAATCCGAGATAATCGACCGCATCGGCATTCCTCAGCAGTTTTGTTTCATTTGCCGTACCCTGTCCGCACTTATCGTGGTATCTGACTGCTTCTTCTATTGCACTGATTTTGTAAGCATCGTTGATACTGTACTCTGCTGCGAGAGCCGGCACAATTTTGGCTGATTCCTCCGCATGGTCGAACTTCCCTTCGGGCCGGTACGGCTTGAATGCGCTTATATCGTGAAAATAACAGGAAAATGTCAGTATGTCTTCGTCATATGCCAGGTTCTCTTCTTCGGCCAGTTTTTTCGCGATGACAAGGCAGCGCCTTGCATGGTTGAGTATGTAAGTCCCGCCCAGGTCCTGCAGATGCCTGTTCATTTTTTCAATATCCAGCATGATCCTCACCTCACAAATACGTATTCGAAACAGGTGTTTATCTGGATGTTATGTTTTACCTGTTATATATTAAAATAGCAAATTTTCTCTCACTATGCAATTATATCAATAATATCCCCGTCCGTAGTGCCAGGTGCTCCTCACTGTTGCTTTCCCGGCCTCATTCGCCCGGCCAATAATCCGTCCGACATGCATTGTTCACAATTTGTTAATTGATATGATCCATATGACCAACTATAATATGGTAATAGCTATAATATGGCAACAGGTTACGTAAAATGAAACACATCCTTATAATCGACGACGACGTCCATATCGGAAACATGCTCAGGGAAGTGCTCTCCAGGGAGGGCTACAGGGTATCGCAGGCTTATTCGGGAACGGAAGCCCTGATGACGCTTTCCGCTTCAAAGCCTGATCTTGTTTTGCTCGATCTGATGCTTCCAGGGCTCTCCGGTGAGGAAGTGCTGCCGAAAATCAGCGGGATACCTGTTATCGTTGTAAGCGCAAAGGCGGATTCGGACAAAAAAGTCGAACTTCTGCTTGGGGGCGCGGCAGACTATGTGACAAAACCTTTTGACACAAAGGAACTGCTCGCCAGGATCAAGGTGGCGCTGCGCAAGTTTTCCGCCCCGGCAGATATGGTTCTGTCCTTCGATGACCTGAAGCTCGACATTGCGACACGCACCGTTTTTGCTTCCGGAAAAGAAATCAGGCTTACACGAACGGAATACGCTATTTTGAAGGTATTAATGCAGAACCAGTCACAGGTGATCGCGAAATCCATCCTGCTTGACCGGATCAGCGAGGACACACCTGATTGTACAGAAAGTTCGCTGAAAATGCATATCAGCAATCTGCGCAGGAAACTTCGCGACATAAGCGGCAGGGACTATATCGAAGCGGTATGGGGGATAGGTTTCAGGCTGAGATCCGAATAATTTTACCGTTTCTTTACGCTTTTCTTTACCGCTTTCTTTACCTTTTCCCGGTAGAATGCAGGCATCAGGACGAAAGGAGGCCCGTAAATGGACTATGTTCTTACTGCAAATGCCCTGTGCAAGCAATATGGGCATTTCAAAGCACTGAACGAACTCTCCATGCACGTCCCGAAAGGAGCGATCTACGGCTTTGTCGGGAAAAACGGCGCGGGAAAAACGACCCTGATCCGCATCATTTGCGGCCTGCAGTCACCCGCTTCCGGTGAATACGCCCTGTTTGGCACCGACAGCAGGGACAAACGCATCACCAGGGAGCGCAGGCGCATAGGGGCAGTAATGGAGACCCCGTCCATCTACCTGGATATGTCGGCGGAGGAGAATCTGAAAATGCAGTGCCGTGTCCTCGGTATACCGTCTTTTGAAGGCATCCCGGAACTTCTCAGACTGGTCGGGCTTGAAACGACCGGCAGGAAAAAAGCAAAGGATTTTTCCCTCGGTATGAAGCAACGGCTCGGGATCGCACTCGCCCTTGCCGGTGATCCTGATTTCCTGGTACTGGACGAGCCTGTCAACGGCCTTGATCCGCAGGGCATAATCGAAATACGGGAGCTTATCCTGAAGTTGAACCGGGAACGCCTGATAACCGTGCTTATCTCGAGCCATATCCTCGGGGAGCTTTCAAAACTGGCAACGCATTACGGCTTTATCGACAACGGGCGTATCGTGAAGGAAATCAGCGCTGCTGAACTGGAAGCAGCCTGCAGGAAATGCGTGCGTGTGGAAGTAACAGGTACGGACATCCTTGCCCGCGTACTCGACAAAATGGGCATAGAGTACAGGATCATCGATGACAGGCATGCCGATATCTTCGCAAAACTGATCGTATCGGAACTGGCCCTTGCTCTCGAAAAAGAGAACTGCCGGCTCATTTCAGTACAGGAGCGCGATGAAAGCCTTGAAAGCTATTACGTGAATCTTGTGGGAGGCGGAAGTCATGAATAGGCTTATATCTGCTCATATGACACGGCTTCGCAGGGACAAGGTGTTCTGGCTCTGCCTGGTAACTATACTGGTCTATGCCATTGCATATATGCTCAATGGATGCAGGCAGGCCGCAGTTTTATCCGAATTCAGTTACACCCTTGACAAGTATTACTTCCATTTCGCACTGACTGCAGGCGGATTTATGGCAGTATTCGCCGGTATGTTCCTGGGTACCGAGTATAGCGACAGGGTGATACGCAATAAGGTAATCGCCGGTCATACGCGGACAGCCATTTACCTGTCTAATTTCATTGTAACTTTCATTGCCTCGCTGGCGATGTTGTTTACATGGATCATCGGCGCCATGGTCGGCATCCCGTATCTTGGGCCATGGGAAATGGACGCCGGGCAGCTGATGGTTTATCTTCTGGTCGCAGTACTTTTCATCGCGGCACTTTCTTCCATCTTTACACTGGTCGGCAGCCTGTCGTCAAACAAGGCAGTTACAGTGATCGTCACCATCATACTGTATTTGGTCATGTTTCTCTTTTCCAGCATGATATATAGCAGCCTCATGGAACCCGAAATGCTGAACAACCTGGTCTTTACAGGCGAAGGTTTCGAAGTGGACGGCCAGATACCCAATCCGAACTATGTCAGCGGGGCAAAACGCATGGTATACGAGTTTATCAACGATTTTCTGCCGACGAGCCAGGGAGCGCAAATGGCGTTTGTTGAAATCGCTGACCCGGTACGCATGATGCTGTCATCAGTGTTCATAACAGTTTCGGTAACGCTGTGCGGGCTGTTTTTCTTCCACAGGAAGGACATAAAGTAAAGGAGTGCGATAATGTTGTTGCCATGGGTCCTGTGCGGCATCCTGTCCGCGGCCGTCATTGTGATGTGCGTTAAAATCCATATCCTCAGGAAAAGCACGGCAGAGATCTGTTCGGAACTCAGGGATCGTCTGGATACTGATACGAATACCCTTATCTCAGTATCTTCAAATGACAGGCATGTGAAGCGCCTTGCCGTCGAACTGAACATGCATCTGCGCAGGCTGCGGGAGCAGCGGCACAAATACCAGGCCGGGGATCGTGAACTGAAGGAAGCAGTCACCAACATATCTCACGATCTCCGCACTCCCCTGACCGCCATCTGCGGATACCTGGATCTGCTGAAAGACGAGGTAATGTCCGATGATGCAAGGCGATACCTCTCCTGTATCGAAAACAGGATACAGGCTCTGAAAAAGCTTACTGAAGAGTTGTTCCGCTATTCGGTTATTGTATCCGGCTCCGAAGATATGAGTTTTGAAACAGTAGTCATAAACGATGTCCTGGAAGAAAGCATTGCCTCGTTTTACGCTGCTTTGACAGGGAGGGGCATCACGCCTGTCATACGGATAACTGAAAAGAAAATAGCGCGCCGTCTCGATCGGGACGCATTGTCGCGTATTTTTGGCAACATCCTGGGCAATGCTCTCAAATACAGCGGCGGGGACCTGGAAATATCCCTGTCTGACAGCGGTGAGATCATATTTGAAAATACAGCAGAAGGGCTGAATGAGGTACAGGTCGGAAAGCTGTTCGACCGCTTTTTTACGGTTGAAGCCGCAAGGAATTCCACCGGCCTGGGCTTAGCCATTTCAAAAACCCTGGTCGAGCGGATGAACGGCACGATAACGGCACGATGCAATGATGGTAAACTGAAAATCCACGTAGAGTTCAGGCAATAATCAGAAACAACGCCTCATCAAGTAATTTGGGCGCAGATTTTTTACAGGGGTTTATTATCTTGATCATCCTGCATTTACCGGATTATTGTTAGCCTGATTATATCGATTATATATGGTTTTATTTTTCTTCGCTTTTTGACAGCGCTTTATCCTGTTCCCTGACGTACGCCCAATATTCAGCAGGCGTCTGTTCCTTTTCGACGGCTGTGAGTTCCCCGATTTTCACAAGGTCCTTGAGCTTCTCATTAATAAATGGCTGGAAGCAGGCAGGAACATGGTCTTTGTGATATCTGTGCAATGCAACACATTCCCGGCAGCGCCCGTGCCATTCGCAATATGTCTTTGGACATGTGCATTTTAACACTTCAGGATCCCTGACAAGTTCCCGGTTTTTCAAAATCAGTTCGTAGAATTCTTCTTTGGTCCACATAAGATAACCCCCTGGTAAATATTCAGCAATTTGAGCCAACGCATCAATTGCAGTCTTTAACAACCCTCTGTTTATGATTTTATGTAAGCTGTCCGGCCGGCATGCCATTCACCATTTATGTCAACTTCTCAATATCTTCTCCATCGGTTTCCCTTTTGCCAGTTCGTCGACAAGCTTGTCCAGCCAGCTGATTTTCTGCAGCCCTGTTGTATGAATCACTGGTATGCACACTGTCAGGCGATATGCTGCCAAGCAAAAACTCAGATATATCAGTAATCGGATATCCTGAATTTATTATAGCCAGCGATATGGCAAGGTGAGTCGCAGCAAAGGCCATTACTTACCTCCTCAAGGCATAGCTTGCCCTTTCGGTCAGATAAACTTTACCAAATTATACTATAAAAACGATCTTCTATCAATCAATTCCACAAGCCTGTGCCTTCCTGCGGAGGCCGGCACGTACCAATAAAATCAGACAGAATATTTTATATCAGCATGCAAAAGCTAATATAAATACATAATCACAAAGGAGTTGGAAACATCCTGATGAGCACTGCAGCTACCCTGTCTGTTATTCACATCTCCGAGCACACGG
>LSQX01040494.1_pt1 | contig 23948 bp, 28 predicted proteins | sample 654561 | NCBI WGS metagenome assembly LSQX01 (sample SAMN04489861, study PRJNA283612) | anaerobic digester metagenome | isolation source: 4 biogas reactors fed with cattle manure at either 37C or 55C with and... | place: Denmark: Kongens Lyngby | collected 2014
ACATGAGACTAAATAGCATGACAACCGAACACAGCAGAAAACTACGCTCAACCACCGCCACCAACTGGAATAGGGCGGCACGAGCCAAGGGCAGAATCGCACAAATAACAATGAGCGGTGACGCTGCGCTAATAAATCAAATAAGGTCAGGACTAGAAGCGCTAAGCGTACCAGGTGCGACAACCAACGCTCAAAAAGTAAACTGGCTAATAAAACGCTATCTAAAAGAGCAAAACCCCACCACCCCTTAAACCAATTAAATCAATAACCTGTGACTAAAAAGACGCAAAAACCCCACCACCCAAATAAACCACAAATTTTTACAAAAAGGTATTGACATTCATTATAGTCATGGCTATAATTAAATCATCAAGTAAACAAACAGAAAAGGAACTCATTATGACTAACAACAAAACCATTCACGATTTGGAAATCGAAGAAATCATTATCGACACTGAAAACGGCTTTTTTGCAGTGGTTTTCAAAGGTGACGAATTAAAATTTTTACAGTGCTGGTTAGAAAATGACGACTCGACAGAGGAAAATGGCCGCACAGTGGTGCGCCACAAAAAAGAAATTAACGAACCTGATAGCGGCTACGACTGGGGAATAAGCAAAGAAGTAAACGAGTGGGCGGTTGAGCAGGGCTTAGCTGATTGGAGCGACATCAACACGTTTTTATGCGACAAAGCCCAAGCAGCAGGTTTGACAGTATCTCAAAACAGGGATTAAAAACATGGATAAATTACCAAAGGGCATGCAAAAAATCATGGACGAGCTTAACAAACGTCCGCATGATGGTATGCACTACAAGCAGATTTTAGAAGCTATCGGCACGACTAATGCTCACTATGCGCTCAAAAACCTAGAGGAGCGAGATTTCGTCATTAGATGGGATAAGAAAAACGAAAAGGGGCGATGGGTGACTTACTGGTTCACACGTCAGATAGACGATAACGAATACGACTATCCAGGCAACAACGCAGAATCTTAATTAGCGCAAGAGCCAAGGGCGGTTTACCGCCCATTAAATAACTCAAACCACGCAAGGACAAAACAAAATGAGAACACTCTTAGAAATACTACTACTGGCATCAGAAGAGCATCAATATTTCGCCACAAAAGAAAATCTGCCATTTTCAGCATGCTACATGTGCGATGCCGTAAAAATAGCAGCAAAAAAAAACAAAATCACAGACGAGGAGCTAGACAAGGCTATTCATTCAATCAATGTATTGCTAAGACGCTTAACTGCTGAGAAGCTAAACATCACTTTTTCTGATGTGCAGAATTACAATTGTTTTATTAGTGTTGCTGAGGCTCTAAATCTTAACTCATACAAAGACAAAGAGAAAATCAAGAAATGGTGGTTAAATGTTTTCAGTAATCTTGAAATAGATGGCGGAGAGCTTGTCTTTAGCGATGAAGAGAAAACATACTACGCTAAAAAGTTTGATTATCAATCAATAATTTAGGAATTAAAATGAGAAGCTTAAATAATCTATTTGAGATAGTGACTAGCTATCACCGCTACTGGACAGGCGACCAGTATGACACTTTTTATATGTGCCACGCTGTCGAGAAATCGTATTATGATGGACTGATAACAGCAATTGAAGTGATTCGCATGAATCACAAAATCATTATCTGGATGAAGCAGGAATGGAAGCGCACTAGAATCAAGAATATTCTTAAACTCAAGCTAAAATACATTTTTGAGCCTTACTGTCCTGATAGGCTTTTTGACGTGCTTCAACTAAGCCCGATTAGCGATGAAGCAGAAATAAGAGAATGGTGGGAAAAGAAGTTTAAGACACTCGACTAACAAACCAATAGCCTAGGACCTAAAACCCTAGGCTTTTTTGCGCCTACAATTTGTAAACGCTTGATAAATGACTGATAATAATAACTAAACAAAATTCAGCGCAGGAGTGTTTACATGACTACACAAAAAGCGACGGTGAAAAGAGCGCATTTAAAACAAGCAGGTGTTCCACCAAGTCAAAAAGCGGCGGCAGCAAAGAAAGCGGCAGGAAAGACAGTAAAAAAAGCAGTAGCAAAGAAAAGCACTAGACGACCTGGCCGACCTGAAGTTTATACAAAAGAGTTAGCTAACCAAGTTTTGCAACGATTGAGCGATGGTGAGAGTTTAAGCACAATCGGTAAAGACCCGACAATGCCATCAATCACGACAATTTACGCATGGTTGAACGATTCGTCCAAAGAATGGTTCGTCAATGCTTACGCGCGCGCGAGGGAAGCTCAAGCATCACTTTACGCAGCAGAAATAATCGACATTGCTGACGATGCTCCAATGATTTATTTTGACATGGAGGGCAACGAGCGAGTTGACGGCGGTTATGTTCAGATGCAAAAGCTTAGAATTGACGCAAGAAAGTGGTATGCAGGTAAAGTAGCACCAACAAAATACGGTGATAAAGTCGATGTGAATGTAGGTGGTCAAGCAGGTAATCCGCTGACCGTTCTGTACGAAGAGATTAGCGGCAACGGCTTTATACCGAAAGACCCTTACGAGCAGCACGATGAATCATAAAAAAGCTAACTACAATCCGCTTCAGGGAAAGACGGAAGCAGAGCTAAAGGAATTACTCAAAGACCCCAATTGGCGCATACGTAATCTGTATAAGATTTTAGACAAGGCAGGCAAAAAGGTTCACTTCACGCCGAATGAAGCTCAGGAGCAGCTTTTAAATGACATATGGTTCAGGAATCTGATACTAAAAGCTAGGCAGCGTGGCTTTAGTACGCTGATACAGCTCATGATGCTTGACCAGTGCCTATTCAATCCGAACACAAGAGCAGGTGTTATCGCTCAGAACAAAGAAGCAGCAGCCACCATCTTTAGAGATAAAATCAAGTTCGCTTACGACAATTTGCCGCAGACAATACGAGATATGATGCCGATTGTTAGTAGCAATAAGTCGGAAATGATGTTTGCTAATAACTCAAGCGTTCGAGTTGCAACATCAATGCGCTCAGGTACGCTCCAATTCTTACACATATCCGAGTTTGGTAAGATAGCAGCAGAGTTCCCGAGCAAAGCACGAGAGATTAGGACAGGTTCGCTACCGTCAGTTGACGCAGGCGGCATAGTGTTCATTGAGAGCACAGCCGATGGCCAAGGCGGTGCTTTCCATGAGATGGCAATGACATCACTTGCATTACATCAACAAAGCAAGAAGCTATCAAAGCTCGACTACAAGTTTCATTTTTATTCGTGGTACGACGCTGACGAGTACGAGCTTAATCCCGATGGTGTAATCATCACAGCACAAGACACCGCAGAGTTCGCACGGATAGAAGCAGACCTAGGCATCACAATCAGTAAGCGTAAGCGAGCGTGGTACGTCAAGAAGCGTGAAACCGACTTTGGCGGTGACAAGCAAATGATGAAGCAGGAATACCCGACAACGCCTGAGGAGGCGTTTGAGCAGAGCTTAGAGGGTACTTACTATGCTGACCAGTTAGCTAAAGCACGGCTTGATGGCAGAATAGGCATCTATCCATACGACCCACGATTACCAGTTAATACGTTCTGGGACTTAGGAGTTGGCGACACGACATCAATATGGTTCCATCAGTACGTTAACGGCCGTAATCACTGGATTAACTTTTATGAAGCAGATGGAGAGCCTTACTCGCACTATGTTAAGCACATGCAAGAGCTAGGCTATGTTTTTGGAAGTCATTATCTACCGCACGACGGTGACAATCGAGTGCAAGGTGTTGACCAAATCAGAACACACTTTGACATGCTTGAAGAGCTAGGGCTAAAAAACCTGGTCAAAGTACCACGGACCAAAGACGTTGTTAACGGTATACAGCAAACTAGGGATGCCTTCCATAATTATTATTTTGACGAAACCAACTGCGCTGACGGTATAATGCACTTAACACGATACCGCAAAGAGTGGAGTGATAGGCTACAGACTTATTCTGCTAAGCCCTTGCACGACATTCACTCGAACGCATCAGACGCTATCAGACAACATGCTCAGTACTTTGCAGACCCTGATAACGTTAAGAAATCACGACCAAGGCGCAGGAATAAAGGAGGCATGGCTGTATGACAAAGCCCGACATAGATTTAACTAAGATTCACAAAAAGTATACGATGGGTGACATTACAGTATATCTAACGTGGTTTGGTGAGCATAACCGACCGTGCTTAGTGCTGTTGCCAACATACCGAGGGCGTGACGGCTATAAACCTGCTGTAATTCTTGTTGATGATGCTTATCAGTGGGCCACAGAAACTGGCTCAGCATTTTATGTACAACAGCAGTCAATCAAGATAGCCAAAGCGCTAGACTTTACACCAACGCCACAAACCCTTGCTAGAATAGCTAATATCATTGCAGATTCAATTGGTGAGCTGCTAAATATTCCGCCTAAGCCGTCATTTGCTAGTAAAGTAGTTGCTGATGCTTTTATCACGCAAGAAAACGGCAAACAAAAACATTTTGAGATTACCGAAAATGAATGATGATGACGTATTTGATTCAGGTTTTGATTTACGCAAGTCAGAGCGCATACCTTTTGAATCACCGCTCCCGAGCGATATGCCGAAAATTGATAAGCGCAAGGCTAATGAGCTAGACAAGACCGAAATGATAGCGGTTCACCGCAGAGTGCTTAGCATGTATCAACGTGAGCTTGATAGGCAACAAATCAACCGCATGGAAATGGCCACAGACGAGGATTTTTACGATGCTATACAATGGGATGAACAAGACGCTGCTACACTGCGTGAGCGTGGTCAACAACCCATTGTCTATAACGTAATCAATACTTCAGTTAACTGGGTGATTGGTTCTGAAAAGCGTGGACGCATTGATTTTAAGGTCCTACCAAGGCGCAAGGAAGAAGCAAAGCCTGCTGTACGTCAAACAGAATTACTCAAGTATCTATCACACGTCAATCGAACACCTTTTCACCGCTCCAGAGCGTTTGAGGATTGTGTTAAAGTCGGCATTGGTTGGATTGAGGACGGTGCGGACGATGATACTGATGGTGAGATAGTGTTTTCACGCTATGAATCGTGGCGTAATGTGCTATGGGATAGTGCGAGTACAGAGCTAGACCTATCGGACGCTAGATATATGTTTAGGACAAAGTGGATTGACCTAGATTATGCTGTTAGCATGTTTCCTGACCGCGCAGGACTACTCAAAGAATCATCACAGATGACATTAGGTTACGCAGGTGACATGGAGAGTGGCGATGATGCAATGGACTCACACGAGGACGCATTAGACGAGGGTTCTAACACGGTTGATTATGGGTTTGTTCGACCAAGAGTGCGCATGATTGAAGCGTGGGTGAGAATGCCAAAGATGGTGGAGCGCATCAAAGGCGGTGACTTTAATGGCGAAGTGTACGACCCTGACAGCATTGCTCAGCAAGAACAGATTGAAGCAGGTCAAGCGACCATTATTAAGCGCAATATGGCAAGAATGCACTGCATGATTATGACGACTAAAGGCTTATGTTGGCATAGCGAAACACCTTATCGACATAATGAGTTCCCTTTTACTCCAGTTTGGGGCTACAGACGTGGGCGTGATGGCTTGCCGTATGGCATGATTCGTAACTTGCGTGATATTCAGCAAGACATCAATAAACGTGCGTCTAAAGCATTATCAATTCTATCGACAAACAAAGTAGTGATGGAAGAGGGGGCGGTTGATGATATTGACGAGTTCGCAGAGGAAGTAGCTAGACCAGATGGTGTACTAATATATAAAAAAGGCTTTACGCCACCGACTATAAATACTGACCGTGATTTAGCTCAAGGCCATATGATGCTCATGCAACAGTCAATCGGCATGATTCAACAAGCTAGTGGCGTGACTGACGAGTTGATGGGTAGGCGGACAAACGCAACATCAGGAGTGGCTATTCAAGCAAGGCAAGACCAAGGCTCATTAGCGACAGCCAAATTCTTTGATAACCTACGTTTTGCTAATCAAGTTCAGGGTGAGAAGCAGCTATCACTACTCAATCAGTATTTCACTGAGGAAAAATCATTTAGGATTACAAATCAGCGTGGGCAGCCTGAGTATGTCACTGTAAACGATGGATTACCCGAAAACGATATTGTCCGCACTAAAGCAGACTTCATCATATCCGAGGACGAGTGGCGAGTGTCTATGCGTCAAGCGCAGATGGAAGAGCTAATGCAAGTCATGACAACACTAGCGCCAGTCGCACCGCAAGTAGTGATGGTCATGCTTGACCTGGTTGTTGAGTCTATGGATATCCCGAACCGTGAGGAATTGGTCAATCGTATCAGACAAGTCACAGGCATGGGCGACCCTGATTCAGACGAGCCAACAGAGCAAGAAGTCGCTAGGCAACAGCAAGAACAATTGCAACAGCAAATGGCTCAAGCCATGCANNATGCAAGAAGCTCAAATTGCAGAAAAACAAGCAGAAGCTATGCGTAAACAAGCAGACGCTCAAAAACTTCAAGCAGAAGTGGCTAGAATCGGTGCGGACATGGCCAATAAGAACGTGGCTACGCAAAATACAGCGCTCGATGCTGCAAGTAAAATTGCATTAGCACCATCTATCACCCCAGTTGCTGATACTCTTCTCAATGAAGCAGGTTTTATGGGCCGCACTGAAAACGAATCAATGCAGGCTCAATCTGCTAGAATCGCACAAGAAGAAGAGCAGGCAGCAATGGAACAACAAGCCTTAGCAGAGCAGCAGGCTTTAGCGGAGCAACAAGCGGTAGCCGAACATGAAGCCGCCATGCAACAACCACCTTTACAACCCTAGGAGTAGGAAATGACAGAGAAAGATATACCACGAATCACACCGCAGGACATTGAGGACGCTATCGAGTATGAAGCGTATTTCAGCGCTTCTGATGGACTTTTGGGCCGTGAGTTTATACAAGCTCATATTGAAGAAAAAAGAAAAGGCGAGGATTACGCTTTTAATCTAGACGAAGAAGATGAAGAGCCTGGCCACTTTCCGCTTGAGCGTCTAACATTTTGCGTGCTAGTCTTGAAAAACGGCTTTACAGTACATGGTCATTCAGCATGCGTTAGCCCTAAGCTATACGATTACGAAATCGGTAAGAAGATAGCACGTCAAAAAGCTGTGGATAACTTATATCCATTATTGGCATTTCAATTGGCCACTACATTAAGTAACGAGCAGGAGTAAATCATGATTTTAGAAGAAATCGCTAAAGCCACAGGCTATTCAGTGGATGACCTTGAGAAACTGACAGACCAAGAGCGAAAAGACTTGATTGACGGTGAAGAGTTTGACGAAGAAACCGAAGTAGAGCTAGACCCTAACACTGGTGAGCCAGTCAATGAAGATGGTGAAGCCGAGCATAACAATGAATCTGAGCAAGAACCAGAGCCTGAACCTACAAGAGATGATGGCAAAGAGCCTAAGCCAGAATCTAAAGAACCAGAGGTTGAGCCTGAAAAAGTAGCTAAGCCCACACCACAAGCGCCAGTAACTCAATTGCCTAGCGATTATGACGAGCAAGTCAAAGCTATTGCAGACAAGAAAACAGAAGTTTTCGACAAGTTTGAGAATGGCGACTTAAGCGCAGCAGAGTATCACAAACAGCTTGATGCGATTAGCAAAGACGAGCGAAAGCTTGAACGAATCAAAGAACGTGCAGAGTATGATTCTCAACAAGCTCAGCACAACTGGGCAAATATCACAGTAGCAGGCTTCTTAGCTCAAAACCCACAATACCAAGGCAATCAAGGGTTACTGAACGCACTGGACATGGAAGTAAGAGCATTACAAAGTCAATCAGGAAACATGTTTGACCCTAGTCATCTAGCTAATGCTCACGAGCGTGTGAAAGAGCAGTTTGCTCCTATGTTTATATCAGCAACTAAAGCGCCTGCAAAAGAACCACGCACAGCGCCAAGTCTTGCTAACACGCCTGCGTCAGATATTGACGAGCCAAGCTCAGGTGAGTTTGATTATCTTGATAGGTTAGCAACATCAAACCCCATCAAATACGAAGAGGAATTGCTTAAACTTCAAAGTGGCAGCCCATCTAAGTATGAACAATACATGGCTTCTTAATTATGAAAGAGCAATCTACCCTGATTCTTGACTTAAACGTAGGTCAGACTTTGAAAATAGGCAATAACGTTACTGTTACGCTTGTCAAAAAGACAGGGCAGCTTGCCCGACTTGCGATTAAAGCAGATAGGAGCGTACCTATCGACAGAGTTAATCAAGAGCGTAAATGATTATGTATTGCCACCGTGTTGCTAAGCACTCAGCCGATGTGACTGATTTTCTAATAGTGTACAGAGAAAGCGTTGTGCCTAATGGAGATTCAGTCACTGAGGTTTCTGTTAATAGCGGCACATTGACTGTTGAAGCTAGGATAAACGGTGATAGAGAGGTTGTTATTATAATGGGCGGAGGTCAGTCAGGAACGGTTGAATTAATCAATGTAAAGATTAAGACTGAAAGAGGGCTGATTAAGAAAGACTGTATAAGAGTACAGGTGGGATAATGGCAGGACTGGCAGGATTCGAACCCACAACCTAACGGCTTAGAAAACCGATGCTCTAATCCATTGAGCTACAGTCCCGAATTTGGTGTCCCCAACTGGACTTGAACCAGTGACCAACGAATTATGAGTTCGCTGCTCTAACCAACTGAGCTACAGGAACAAAAAAGGGTATGCTTGCCTACCCTTAAGCTAATTCAATAATCAGCGCAGCTAATAAAGGACATTTCTATGAGCAAAACTCTAAATATCCGCAGAACACAAACAATATATCACATTCAACTATCACAATATCCATTTTGTTGCAATAATAGCAATATAATGAAATAATATATATATCAAATCGTTATGCGCAGGATGTGCCTAATTTTAGTTAATAACTCTTAGGAGCTTAAATTATGGCACGCACTGTTGTTCCTTTCGGCGACCCAAAGGCAGTAAAAAAATGGTCCGCTTCTCTATTTATCGACACTTGCAAAAAGTCTTACTTTGAACGCAAGTTTATTTCAGAATCTGATAACGCTGTCATTCAGCGATTAACTGACTTAGACTCAGGCCCTGGTGATGCCATCAGCTTTGACTTATCAGTACAATTGCGTGGTAATCCTACCTATGGTGACAATGTTGCAGAGGGTACTGAGGAAGATTTAAAATTCTTCACCGACCAACTCTACATTGACCAAATGCGTAAGCCTGTATCGGCAGGTGGTAAGATGACGCAAAAGCGCACAGCACACAACTTGCGTACTGTCGCTAAAGACCGTCTATCTGATTACTGGGCTAAGTTTACGGACGAAATGATGTTTGTATACTTATCTGGCGCACGAGGTATGAACGAAGATTACTTCACACCGACAAAATGGTTGGGTCACGCTAACAACCCAATCCAAACGCCTGATGATGACCATATCATGTATTCAGGTGGCGCAGAATCTAAAGCTACTTTAACTGCTGACGATACTATGAGCCGTGAAACAATTGAAAAAGCAGCCGTTAAAGCTCGCATGATGCGCTCTACTGACCCTGAAAACGCTACCGTGTTACCTGTGAAAATCAATTCTGAGGACCATTACGTTTGTGTGATGACCCCATTTGATGAACACTATCTACGCACAAGTGACGAGAAAGGTTGGTTGGACATTCAAAAAGCAGCAGCAGCAGCAGAGGGTCGTAATAACCCATTGTTCAAGGGCGGCTTAGGCATGATTAACAACGTAGTGCTTCACTCGCACGAATCGGCCATTCGATTCAATGACTATGGCGCAGGTGGCGACTTAGACGCTTCACGCTCATTGTTCATGGGACGTCAAGCAGGTGTTATTGCATACGGCTCAGAGGGTGGTTCTCGCTTCTCATGGAAAGAAGAGAAGAAAGACTACGGTAACTTAAACAACGTTATCGCAGGCACTATCATTGGCGTTAAGAAAACTCGATTCAATAACAAAGACTTTGGTGTTATTTCTATCGACTCTTTCGCTAAAGACCCTAACAAAGCTTAATAAATAAGGGGGGGTAAAACCCTCCTTTTGTTACTGTATTCAAAATTTTATAGGAGTCATAAAATGGCTATCGTTCAAACAGAATTAGCGTCAGGTAAGCTGCAAGCACCGCAAAACTTCACTAGCGGCTCTATGTCAAGCTACCTAGCTCAAGTAAGCGTCACCGCAGCCAATGGTGATATTGTCGAGTTAGGCCCATTGCCAGTGGGTTGTCGATTAGTTAGCGCCAAACTCTTAGGTGGTGATGCGTCAAATTTAGGTGGTTTAGGTTTAATGAGTGGTGACGCAGGTTCACAAGACCAAGACCGCACTATTGATGTTGAAATTACTGAGGGTGAAGAGTACACAATCTTGCCAGAGCAATACGCACGAGGTATTGGTGCTGTAGCAAGCGAAGCTATCACGCCAGATAGTGACATCTTCTTTGAAGTGGTTTTTGTTCAACTGTAATAAAACCAATGGCTAGGACTTTATTTGTTCTAGCCATTAATTTGAATTAATAAAAGGAATTACTATGGCGGTCTTAGAACTTTTGATTAAGCGCAAAAATGGTACTAAAGTTACTATTGATGGCTCTACTTATCACTTTAAAGATATTGGCAATGGTAAGCATGTTGCGGAAGTAACTAAGCAAGAGCATATCAAAAAGCTATTGGCTATCCCTCAGTACAAAATCGAAGAGGATCAAGTCATTGATGACGAGCCTAGCAATGATGAAAACAACATTGTTGATGGCTTTGAAGATGATGACGTTATTACGATTAATGATGACGAGCTTGATGCTGTTGACGAAGAACCCGAAGAGCAGCCAAAGCCAGTAGCTAAAAAGACTACCGCAAGAAAGACAGCGAGTAAGTAAGCCATGCCTATACCTGTATCTGAAATTCTCAACAAGTCCTCAATCATTCTAAATGACGAGGATTATGTGCGTTGGCCTAAGGACGAACTAATAGGTTGGTTGAATGATGCTGCAGGTGAAATAGTCATTAGGCGGCCACAAGCACGTCTAATCGTTGAAGATATGCAATTGGAAGCAGGTTCTTTACAAAAGCTACCCATTGAAGCTGTACAGCTTATTGATGTCGTTCGTAACGTGCCTGGCCGCTCAATATCAAGAGTTTCTAGGCGATTACTTGATGACCAACAGCCTGACTGGTATGACATGAGGGCTACTAAGCGTATCAAGCACTTCACAATCGAGGAAGAAACACCCACGCACTTTTATGTCTACCCTCCTGCAAGTGATAATCTAACGGTTGAAGTAAGGTATTCATCAAGGCCGCCGCACGTTCAAAACGATACTGAATCAGTGGACTTAGACTACGCATACATAGGTCCTATCATTAGCTACATTCTGTATCGTGCCTTATCAAAAGATAGCGAGTACGCTAATGGCCAAATAGCAATTATTCACTTTCAAGCGTTTAGTGAAGCCATTGGCGTAAACAATGCCATGACACAAGCGCTCACAGCTAACGCAGGAGGTCAGTAATGAAAGACATTGAGCTAATGCTACCAAGCGTGTTAACTAAAGCGCCTACATGCCCTGAGCCTACCGCTATAGCAGCTATCAGACAAGCAGCTATCGAGTTTTGTGTAGCAACAAGAGCATGGCGAGCATATGACGAGTTTGAAGCGACTAAAGACAACTGTTCTTTCGTGTGCGCACCGACTAACGGTGAAGTGTACGAATTTGAATCAGTGCTGTTTAATGGTAAGCACTTAGAGCATATTTCAATCACTGAGCTTGAAAAGCTTATGCCTGATTGGAGAACAAGAGAAAACTCACCAAATTACTATACGCAAGAAGCATTTGATACGATTACTATCGTTCCTAAAGATGATGGTCATGTGAAAATACACTTGTTTGCAAGGCCCTCAGAAGAAGCTGAGCAGCTGCCTGACTTCTTGCTAGATAAGTACCGACACATACTTGCTGATGGTGCGTTATCACATATACTAATGATTCCTGGCCAACCTTTCTTTAGTGCAGAAATGGCAGGATATTATGCGGTAAAATTTCAACGTGCGCTTGATAGGCACTTTAATTTAAACGTGCGTGGACAGCAAAGAGCGCCAACTCGCACAACACCACAATATTTTTAGGAGTAAATCATGTCAGCAGCTTCAGATTATACAGAAAAGAACGTACTCAACTCCATGTTGAGAGGTGTAACCTACCCTTTACCAAGTAAAGTGTTTGTTAGCCTACATACAGCAAACCCCACAGATACGGGCGGTGGCGAGGTAACAACAGCCAATTGGCCCGCTTACGCAAGGGTTGATGCGGCTAGTGGTGGAGCTATTGCGACAGGTTGGTCAGTTCCTGCCGCAGGTACAGGTGGTACTCAATTGAGCCGAAACAACAACCAAGTGCTTTATGAGGGCATGAATGGTACTAACCCAGTTACAGTAACTCATTGGGCGTTGTATGACGCAGCTACAGGCGGTAACCTTTTATGTCATGCGCCATTAAATACATCACGAACCTTGCAGCCAGGTGACGTGTTTATTTTTGACAGAAACTCTATTGAAATCACTATGGCGTAATGAACTTTTATGCCATTAACGTTGCTCCCATCAATGGCGATGCAGGGCAAATATATTATGGTGAAAGTAATGCGTATCTAGTACTACAAGCTGATGCTAACTTAAAGCAAGCAGCAACAGCTAGTGTTACGGCAAACGCATTACTAACCGCAAATGCAAAATCAGGGCGAGCTATTTACGCTAATGGCTCAGCCCTTTTGTCTTTGTCGGCTCAAAATACAGCACATCATGTGCAAAACTACAATCAAGGTAAAGCAGGGCTAGTACTCAATAACTCAGGAAAGAGTAGTGATGTCTTATTTGGCTTTGGTGTTGGTGCGCTTAATCTTAATTCTAAAAATACATCACACCATGTAAATACTAAAGGCTCAGGAAAATCAAATTTAATCTTAAATGGTAGCGCTAAATCTGCATTGGCTTTATTCGCTAAGGCTAATGCCGACTTATCGTTAGGCTCATTAAATACAAAGCATCATGTAAACACATATGGCGAAACTGAAGCTTATATGTTTATCATGGCATTGGCTAATCACGCAAACCTAGTTTTTGCTAGTGCTAAAGCTAGTTTAGAGTTAAATTCTAATAGTCCTAAGCCATTAATACATCAATATTCAAGCGGTATATCAACCCTTGAATTATCTTCAAAAGCAATATCATCATTACTAAGTAATGGTTATGGTAAAGCTGATGTTTCTTTACAAGCAATCAACTCAAGCCACCGTGTAATTATCAGTCTTAGCGGAACTTCAAGATTATCGCTTGATTCAGTTGCCAAATCAAAAATAGCAATAACTGGGAGTGTATTTTCAACACTTTTACTAAGAGCTTCTGCGCTTATTGGAAAAGTAAACTATGGTCAAGTTTTGGCTAATAATGTATTGAGTACAAATAGACCTTTGCATTATGTTAAAGCTTATAGAAGTGGAGTATCAAACCTTAGCCTTATGTCCAAAGGTCAAGGCTACTCATTAATAGGTCTTAGCGGCCAGTCTAAGATGGCATTAAACTCATTGGCCAATGGCATTAAAGCCATAACAGCCAAAGTACAGCCTACTCTTAAGCTAGATACAAATAGACCTAATCACTACATAGAAGTACACCAGTCAGGCTTATCAAGCTTGAATTTGGGCGCTATTGCAGATTACTTAACACCTATAACAGGGAATGGGGTTGCTAATAATTTACTTAAAGCAAATTCTTCTTATTATGTTCAAATATACCTAAAAGGAATTGCTAATAACAGATTAAATGCCAACGCCAAAGAGCAAATAGCTATAACAGGCGATACTTTGGCAAGAATGATTCTACTTGCTAAAGCCAATGGTGAAAGAGCGCACTTTGAATATGGCTTAGCTGAGTTAAGATTAATATCTAGAGCCGCAGGTAAGGCAGTTATATACCTAAAGGGGAAATCTAATATAGTTTTAGGTGCGTTCAATCTAAATTCAATAATAGCGCCAACAAGCAAAGGACTATCTGAGCTAGAATTAAAATCAATAGGTAATGAGAATGTAATATTTAAGCCATCAGTACGCTCAAATCTTGAATTAAAAGCTATTGGTAAATATAGCAATTCAATACTAGGCCATGCTATTTCAGAGCTTCACCTAGTATCAACAGGCAATGCAGTTATTGCGACAATTGGTGATGCTGCTCCATCAAGAATTAATATGCTTTCATCAGCAACAGGAAAGGTTCATATTTACTTGTTTGGTAAGTCTAGCTTAAAAATGCTGTCAAATGCTCATTTAAGTATCATTCTTTATGAGCATGGATTAGTTGAAATTTCATTAAACGCAAAGTCAAGTGGGAAAATAGCCATGTTAGGAAGCGTAGAATCTTTATTTGAATTAATGGCTAAGGACGGAATACCTAACCCACCAATAGCACCAATATGGTTTAACGATGCTCATAGGTCAGCTAGGCTTAAAGAACCAACAGAAAACAGAAGTTTTGTCGTTCCTAAGGATAGAGGTAAAATGACAGTTACTGACAATCAATCAATTAGAATACAAAGGGAATAACATGTTAGGTATCATGGCCAAACAACCAATAGACAACCTTGATTACGATATTGATTTTGCACCTTGGTTGCCAATTGACGATAAAATCATAGGAATAATCACAAAAGTAGAGCCAGATAATGAAAATGGTATCAAGGCGCACTCAGCAATGATTTTTCCTGACGAGCCTAAAGTTAAAATATGGCTAAATGGCGGTGAAAACGGTATAACATATAAAATAACAGTGACCGTAAACACCGAATATAGCCGAATCAAAGAAACTGAATTTAAAGTAAGAGTGAGAGATTGCTAAGATGGGTACTAAATTAACTAATAACGCTACAGGCAGATTAGCAGTTTCTCTTACTGCCGCATCAACTCAATTATCAATGGTTGTAGGCGATGCTGTTAAATTCCCTACAATCGCAGCAGGTAGCGGTGATAACTTTCCTCTAACAGCAGTCAAAGCTAATGGTGAGCTAGAAATCATGCTTTGTACCCTAACTAACGGTAATGTATTCACCGTTCAGAGAGGTCAAGAGGGTACGTCACCTAAAGCGTTTAGTGCAGGTGATAGGATTGAATTAAGGCTTACAGCAGGTACGGTTGACGGCATGATTGATGACCGTATTGACGCTGCTATTGAGGTTGTATTAGACGACTTAGGTACGGCTGCTTATAAAGATGTCGGAACGAGTTCTGATAATGTAATGGAGGTGGGAGCAGGTGGTTGGCTATCAACAATAGGTGATAATTTAGAAACATTAGATAGTACCACTGCAATTAATAGTGTTTCTAGAATTATAGCTGGGGGTGGGGCAAACGCAAGTGGGTGGGCTAGTGGGTTTGGCACTGCTCTTATAATGAAGAGAAATTCTGAACATGGAACTATCATAGAGGGAGCATCTGGGAAATTATGGTTTAATACTTTACATCAAGGAGTGCTATCAGGGTGGAATGAGATTTATCATAAAAATAACTTTCCACCTATAGGCTTTGTCTACACACAATACCCTGGTGAAGCCACGCCATCTGAACTTTTTGGTGGTACTTGGTCGTTGATATTCAACACAGAGGGTGTTGCTTTCCGTACTGAGGGCGGCGGTGCGTCAGCATTTGGCTCAGGCGTACAAGGAAGTGCATTAGGAAGTCACGCTCACACAGCATCATCCAATTCATCTGGTGCGCATACGCATAACACGTCAGGAACAGCCGCTAGTGCAGGAGGACACTCACACACTGCCTCTACTAACTGGACGGGAGACCATAGCCATGGTGGATCAGCTGCTAGTGCAGGAGAACATACCCATGGCTCAGGGATATCTACAGCAACAAGAGGTACTGTTAAGAGTATAACTGATAATACCGGCAATGAAAGAAGTCAAATTAATACAAGTTCCGCTGGAGCGCACACTCACTCACTGTCCATTAATAGCGGCGGTGGTCACAGCCATACGGTATCTGTTGGCAGTGGTGGTGCACATACACACAGTGTTAGCGGAACAGCGGCATCGGCAGGCGCGCATAGTCATACCATTACGGTAAATGCAACAGGAGAAGCTGAAACTAGAATGACAAACAGAACTATCCGTGTTTGGAAACGCACGGCTTAATAACCCCAAGGAGTAAATTATGTTAATCGCTAAAATTGAAGAAAATATTGTAGTTGATATTATTGATACGGACACACCAAGTAACTTCAAGGGGTATATTGAAGTACCTGAGTGGATTGGTGTAGGCTCAGATATTAGGTACTTTGATGAAAGTAATGGCTATGAGCCTAAACCTGCTAAGCAGCTAATTGAAGAAAACTTGATTACACACCACAAAGGTGAATCAGGTACATTTGATGAAACACCTTTAAGTTTAGAAGATAAAGAAAGGGCTGAGCGTGATAGGCTTTTGGTTGAGCTTGATGCTATGGTAAGTAACCCTTTCCGTTTTGCTGAGCATTCTGACAAAGAAAAGAAAGCACTTGCAGAATATCGACAAGCTTTATTAGACGTTCCTCAGCAAGATGGTTTTCCTAATGAGATTGATTGGCCAACTCTTGAGTAAGCAATATGGCGACATTAGCACTATTAGGTTTTACTGGTGAGATACCTAGGTTGTTGCCTAGATTGTTGCCAGATACAGCAGCAACAGAAGCTTTTAACACTAGGCTAGATGATGGTGGCTTAACGCCTATCAGAAAGCCTAGATTTGCTCACTTCTTCTCAAATGTGCCAGAAAGCGGTTATCAAACCATTTATAAACATCAAGATGACTGGTTAGGCTGGAGTGGTGATGTTTATGCTGTGCCTGGTCCTGTAGCTGCCGATAGGCTTTACATCTTTGGTGATGGTGCGCCTAAAATGCGTGTTAATGGTGATATATACCCTTTAGCTATTACTTCACCTAGTGGCGCTTTAAATGGCGTTGTTTCAGGTGATGCCACTTCTGACCTTAATTCTACTAGACTGTACGTTTACACGAACGTAACTCAGTTTGGAGAGGAATCAGTGCCTAGCCCTATCAGCAATGAGGTTAATTGGTTTCCTGGTCAAACAGTAACGTTGTCGGGCTTTAGCACTTCAATGGGAGCAGGAAGAACAGCTTCAAAACAAAGAATTTATCGTTCTCAAACAGGCACAACAGGTACTAATCTATTTTTTATAGCAGAGCGTGAAGCTAGTAATGGAAACTTTGTTGATAATGTTCCGCTTGAATCAATTCAAGAGCCTTTGCCATCACTGCATTGGAACGCACCAGTAGACACGTTAACTGGCGTAATATCTATGCCTAATGGAATGATGGCAGGGTTTTCAGGCAAAGATGTGTTCTTTTGTGAGCCTTATATTCCTCATGCTTGGCCTGAAATGTATTCAATGACCGTTGACTACCAGATTGTTGCCTTAGCATCTTATGGTTCTACACTGGTTGTTATGACTGAGGGCCACCCTTACATCATGACTGGCTCAGCGCCTGAAAACATGATGTCAGAAAAACTTGAACTTAACTTGCCCTGCATTAATGCAAAAGGCGTTCAGGACATGGGTTACTCAGTAATATACCCATCACATGATGGCCTTGTTTCCGTATCAAACAGTGGAGCTACAGTAATATCAAGCTCATTGATGTCGCCTACTGAATGGGAGAAGTATAACCCTAGGGCAATGATTTCAGGAGTTCACGCAGGACGTTATCTATCTTGTTATAGATACTCTTCTCAAGACTTACTGACTGAGTTCAGTGGCACAATTATTTTTGATGTAACAGGTACAAAGCCTTTCATTATAAGAAGTGACCTTTATCCTGACGCTATGTTTTATGACATGGTAAATGGTCTTTTGTACTACCTTGATGGCAGTGAAGTTTATATTTGGGATGCTCCTGGTCAATTTAATGAACTTCAGTATTGGAAGTCAAAAGAGTTTGTGTTGCCTAAGCCTACAAATTTTGGTGCTATCTTAATCGAAACAGTTGATGCGTTAACCGAAGATGAAAAACTAGAATTACAGTTAGAGCAACAACGGATTGAAGATGAGAATCAGGTTCTTATAGATACTCAAGATATTCTAGGTTCAATCAACTCAGCTAGAGTAAATGACGTTGCTTTTAATGGCGATATATTACAGGTTGTTCCATCGCTTAATACAACGGTTTCCGTATCTATATTTGCAGATGGCGAGCATGTTATTACGCTAGGAACTACAGATAGAATGGCTAGATTGCCATCAGGCTTTTTGGCTCGGACTTGGGAGGTTGCTGTATTAAGCGATAGGCCAATTCTACAAATTACACTTGCCACAACAGGCGCAGAGTTAATGCAGGTATAACATGTCTAAGAATAATCGTAGAGAAATTTTAAATCATGCTATTAATGAGGTGAAAAGCGGCAACAAAACTATAGTGGCAGGGTTCTCTAATGATTTAAATAGAAAATATGATAGCGCATCAAACAACGAACACACATTAGAGATATTCAGAAAGTATATGGAGCTTTTTGAAAAGGACGATTTTATACCTTTAAAAGAAGATATAAAAAGAATTTCAGAAAAAGCAGACATATTAGATGGGTCAAGAAATAGAGTTTCAAAGTTAAAAGCGGCAATACGTTATGAGGACCTTAATCCATTATTGAGTATTGGACGCTACAGAATAAAATCAAAACAGGTGACAAGCGCACCAACAGCCAATGACTTCAACGCACTTAGAAGTGATGTTGATACTATCTATAAAGTCTTATCAGAACTAGCAAACTTACTAGCCAGTAAGACCATCTAATTAATTGAGTTACACCAGAACTAAGGGTAAAATGGTTTTATTTAGAACCATTTAAGGCTTAGCTATGCGTGTTTTAGTTTACGATGATTCAGATGCGTTAATTGACTTTGCTGAGTCTGCTATTGGCGTTACTTTCAGAGAAGATGCTAAAGCTATCGGACTTGTTCACGATAATAATATTGGCGAACCTTTAGCTGATGGAAGAGATAGTTTAGGTAGATTAATTGCTGCTAGTGTGGTTTATGATGGCTTCTCTGAGGCTGATTGTAATATGCACATAGCTAGTGATAACTCAGGATTATGGCTTACTAGGTCACTCTTAGTAGCAGCTTTCTCTTATCCTTTCATACAGTGCGGCTTTAATCGGGTCACTGGCTTAGTTCCTGAAAACAACAAGGAAGCATTAAAGTTTGACTTAAACCTAGGTTTTAAGGTTGAGGGTTTATGCCGTGAAGCCATGCCAGACGGTAGTAATTTAGTAATCTTAGGTATGCTCAGAAGAGAGTGCCGTTTCATTCCAAAGGAGAACAGGCTATGATTGCCTATATTCTATTAGCTTTATTTATATCATGGCTTGTTTATAAATTCTTGCCTAAAGACTTTTCACCAGAGCTAGTTGGTGTTGACTGCTTTATACCTGATGAACCTTATAAGTTTGAGGATAATACGGCATGGAATGAGCTTTTAATATTTGGTGGTAAAGGCGGAGGTAGTGCGCCATCACCAGACCCTAATATTGGCATAGCAGCGCTAAAAAATGCTGAATTAGGAGAAGAATGGCTTGCTTGGGCTAGAGAGCAAGCAGCAACATCAGAAGAAAGACAAACACCTATTGATGAACGATCAAAGCAAGTAACCGAGCAGCAAATGGCTACCCAAGACCTTGCTAACAAATGGGCGCAAGAAGATAGGGATATTCAAGAGGGCTATCGAGATAAATACGACCAGTGGGCTGATGAAGATAGACAGACTGGACAAGATTATAGAGAACAATTTGCAGGCATAGGGCAAGAAGCGCTAGACCAAGCCGCACGATATGAGGATATTTTTGGCCAAACAGCCGAGGACCAACGTGCGCAAAGTCAAGAGTTTATGGACCAAGCCAGAGAACAAAACGAATTTGCGAGAGAGCAGCAGCAACGCTATCGTGATACCTTTGTTCCTGTTGAGGATAGACTAGCTGAAGATGCGATGAATTGGGATAGCCCAGAGCGTCAAGCTGAGATGGCCGCACAAGCTAGAGCAGATGTTCTCAATAGCGCTCAAGCCCAACAACAAGCTCAAAATAGGCAAATGGCATCAATGGGTATTGACCCACGCTCAGGTAGAGCAGCAGGGATTGATAGCGCCACAGCCTTAACAACTGCTTTATCGTCAGCAGGTGCGCAGAACCAAGCTAGAGATTTAACAAGGCAACAAGGTGTAGCCCTAAGAGGTCAAGCAGCAGGTGTGGGTCAAGCAGCAGCAGGATTAGGTCAAAACGCCAGTCAAATTGCTAACCAAACGTCAGGCTTAGGTCAACAAGCATCATCTTTGGCGATGCAAGCAGATGCGGCAGGTCATAGCGCATTGCAACAAGGTCAGAACATGCAGTTGCAAGCTAATAACTTAGGTTTAGCAGCATCAGGTGTAGGCAACACAGCAGCATCTTTAGGTATGGGCAATCAGGGAGCAGGTTACACAGGATTAGGTACTGGACTAAGCGCAGGGTCAAGCGCTTTAGGCGGTCAATTATCCGCTAACCAAGCATACAACCAAGGCCAAAGCGTGATGAATCAAGGGTTCGGTGGTGCTATGCAAGGCTATCAAAACCAAGCCAATACACTTAATAACCTATATCAAAGCCAGTTGCAAGGGTGGCAAGCTCAACAACAAGCAAACAACAACATGTGGGGAGGAATAGGCAATCTTGTTGGAACAGGTATTGGGGCTGCTGCTACTATATTTTCATCTAAGAAAGTGAAAAAAGATAAGAAAAAAGTAAATGGCGCTTTAGATGCCGTTAATGACATGCCAGTTGAAAAGTGGAAGTACAAAGATGGTGTTGCTGATGGCGGTGAGCATATAGGACCTTATGCTGAGGACTTTAAAAAAGCCACAGGATTAGGTAACGGTAAAGAAATCAACATTGTTGACGCTATTGGTCTTAATATGAAAGCGACACAAGAGCTTAGCGATAAAGTCGATAAACTTAACAAGAAAAGAGGTTAATCATGGCACTAGGTTTAGGTTTTGGTTCATTTGCAAGTGGCTTATCTACAGGTTTAGGTACTGGTCAAGATTTAGCGAATACTTTTCAAGTAGGAAGAGATAGGAGAGAGCGAAGAAAAGCTTACAGTGGCGCTAAGGACGACTACAACGCAAGAATACAGGCTAATGTAGACCAACAAAAAGCGGCATCAGACCCTAATGTTAAGTTTGATGAAAAGTCCGCCAAACAATTAGCAGAACAAGCCGAGGGTTCATGGGAGCAAAACCTTTATGGCCAATACATGCCTAACATCATTGATGTTTTTGTTAAGCAGGGCGATTTAGAGTCGGCTGATACGTTACAAAAATGGTCAGAAGATAAAAAAGAGCGACAGTTTATGAAACAGTTTGGACGCACCATAGGTTATTGGGAAGCAGGCAGGGCTAGTGGTGACTATGAACAGTTTGGTAAGGGTGCTGTAGACCTACTTAATCGTGGTAATTACGATGGCATTAAGGCTAATGGTTATGAGATTCATAAAAACAGCGAGGGTCAAGCAACAGGCATTTCATTTAACTTAGAAGATGGGGGTGTTGAAAGGCAGCACACCTTTAATACACTAGATGAAGCTGCTAACTTCTTAATGTCACAAGGCTCACCTTTGAATAAAGCGCAGCAATGGCAAGCGCAGCGTGAAGCAGCTGACAAGCTACAGTCTAAGCGCATTGAATCGGCTATCGGGCTAGGTTCTGATATTAGCTTAGAGCGTGAGCGTCAATCAGGACGCATGGATGTTGAGAATCTAAAGCATGATAATCAAATGCAAAGAGATGCGTCAACTAATCGAGGTTCTCAATCTAAGGTACAGCAAGATTTTGAGTTTATGAGCAATGTTCTTGCTGAAAGTGGCTTTAGCGAAGAAGAAATAAGGGCTTATGTTCCTGCTATGCTAAAAATTGGCGAGTACCGTAAAGGTAAATCGCCACAGGAGTTTGCTCAGCAGATTGTCTTAGAGTTAACCAAAGACCCGATGATGGCTAATAAATCACCGCAAGAAATTCAAGAGCGAGCGCTCCAATTAGCCAATATCGCTTTTAGCGTAGGAATGGACGCAGGCGGTCAAACTAGAGGTAGTCAAGCACCAGTTGGATTAGGTGCTACTTTAGGACGTTCAGTTGGTGGCGGTCAGTCAGCGCCTAGAAGCCCACAGCAGGGTAATGTAAACGTATATTTTGGTAATTAATATGAACAACACATTTGGTTTAGGTCCATTAGACAGATTAGAGCAAGAGTTAGGCTTAGGTCAGCCATTGCAGAACGCCAATAGGGGTATTGCTGCTGACCAAGGTTCAGAGTATCAATTACCAGATGTTGATGTTGGTCAACAACCTAGGCAGCAAGGTCAGCAACAAAGCGCCGACTATCAACAGCAGCAGGTAGATACTAGACAGCCACAACAGCCTATGAGAAATGGTAGTAGTGGCTTGTTGCCGCCACAACCATTGGTCAGTGCTTTTGAATCAGCGTCTACTAAGCATGATGTGCCAGTTAACGTACTAATGGCGTTAGCACAACAAGAATCTAGCTACAATGCCAATGCGAAAGGCCCACAAACCCAGTGGGGTAACGCAATGGGTATGATGCAATACCTAGGCTCAACAGCTAAGATGATGGGGATTAATCCATACGACCCTATACAATCCATTGACGCAGCGGCTAAACAGATTCGTCAGCGCTTAGATAAGGGTTACTCGATGGAGGACGCTGTAAAAGAACACTTTGCAGGTCCTAATCGTAATCTATGGGGGACTAAGACCAAGCAGTACGGTATTGATGTCATGGATAAAGCAGCTACAATTGCTGATGAAATGTATGGCCATTTACGCCCTGAGAATATTCAAGCGCAAGAAGCCTTAGATACTGCTTTTGAAGAGCAAGAAGCACGACTATCAGAGCCAGTTAATTTATCTAATTCAGTCTACGAAAACATCTTACAGATTGGCTTACCTAGCGGTGATGAATTAGTTGATGGCGACCGATTACACTTAGTTGGCCGCACACGATTTGAGCGAGATATAGCGAATGGTTGGCAGAACCTAGCTAAAGTTGCGCCTAATGATGATTTAGGTAAGCGACTACAAGAGCAAAGCAACTATCTACAAGAAGAAGCTAAGAAAAATCTATCAGACACAGAGCAACTTGCTTTACGCAATGATATGGCTTTGTTTGAGCGTGAATTATCGGCTTACAACCAAACTGTTGACAACTACAACAATGGATTGGAGCGCTTACAAGAGCTAGATAAGCAGTTTGATGAAACTTATAATCAACAAGAGCTTAGACCTAGAGAGGTAACGTGGTACGAAAAAATAGGCAATTGGCTACCACAAGGAAGCCATGCTAGTAACGCCTTTAAAAATATTCCTAAAGGTTGGCGTAACGCTAAAGCGGAAGCCACAATATCAGACGTTCTAGCTGAGGGCAGAGAGGGCGAAACTGATGACACTATGCCTTATTTCCAGAGGTTAAAAGGCGGTGCGGCTGAGGGCTTTAATAACATGGTTGATGCTTTAGGCACGACCAAGTTTATTTTGGCAGGTGGCGATAGCGACCAAATGGCCGAAGCATTATCTACCAAGATGACCGAACAAGCAGAGCGTGAAAAAAGACGCTCCGCAGGTGATTTACAGATTCGCTCTACCTTTGGCGCTGTTAGTGACGCAGAGGGTGGAAGCGAGATTGTAGGTTCTTCTATCTATGCGCTAGGTTCTATCCTTAGGAACGCTGAGGACTTTGGTATCACAATTGCCGAGCAAGCAGGCAACATGATTCCTACTATGGCAGGCGGCTTAGGTGGTGCGGCTACTGGTGCGGCAGGTGGTGCTGCTGTAGGCCTGTCTCTTATA
>LSQX01287163.1_pt1 | contig 23938 bp, 19 predicted proteins | sample 654561 | NCBI WGS metagenome assembly LSQX01 (sample SAMN04489861, study PRJNA283612) | anaerobic digester metagenome | isolation source: 4 biogas reactors fed with cattle manure at either 37C or 55C with and... | place: Denmark: Kongens Lyngby | collected 2014
TTGTGCTCGTAGGTGCCGGCTTCTTTTTCGGTAACCTTCTTATAGCGGACGCCGGTTGTGTACTCGCCGCCTTCGGCGTTGAGGACGAAGCCTGCGTCAACCAGCAGTTGGGTGGCGGTCTCCAGGGAGTAGGGGTAGGTGTTCAGCTTCTCGTTGAGCTCTTCCTCAGACTCCTGGTACATCCACATGGCCAGGCCGTAGGGGCCGTGAACCAGGGCGCCGTAGCCGCCGGTGAAGGTGGTGGCGAATTCCTGGCGGTCCAGCAGGTGGGCGACCGCATGGCGGACAGCCTTGAACTGGGTGGGGCCAAAGTCGCTGGCGAACTGGATCTTGCCGTAGCCGTTTCGCTCGTAGTTGACGGTCTCAAAGCCGCCCTTGGCAACCAGGTCCAGGGCCTTGTTGACTTCGTCGCCGCCGGTCAGGCCGGAGATCAGGTTGATGGCGCCAGTTTCCAGCGCGTCAAACTGGGTGGCTTTTTCAGCCTTGACGATGATCAGCTTCTGGATGCTGGGCTTCTGGCCTTCGAAGTTGCCCTTGTAGTTGGGGTTGATTTCCAGCACGGCCTGCTTGGCGCCCACGTCGTAGGAGACCAGGCTGTAGGGGCCTGCGGTGACGCGGCCTTCGGTCAGGAAGCGCGCGTTCTCAATCTTGGGGGCCAGGGTTTCGGCGGTCATGTCGCCCACGATGTAGGCGCCTTCGCCGTCGTCCTTCACATCATAGCCTTCGCCCAGCCACATGGCGATGGACAGGGGGCTGAAGGAAGCGTAGGACAGGTCATAGTAGTAGGGGATGTACTTGGAGACGATGGTCACAGAGAAGGTGTAGTCGTCAATCAGGCGGATGCCTTCAAAAGCGGCGTTGCCTTCCGCGACAGAAGCGGTGACGGCAGCTTTGAAATCTTCTTCAAGCTTGGTCTTGTCTTCGTCAGAAGTGCCTTCGGGGATCTCCAGCACCTGGCCGTTGTTGCGGTAGGCCTGGCCGCCGACATAGTACTCATACGCCTGGTTCTTGCTGCCCATGCCCAACAGGGTGGGGGAGCTGAACAGCAGGGGGCCGGCGACGAAGTGCTTGGCGGTGATGGGGGAGCCATCGTTGAACACCAGGTCCTGCGCCACTTTGATGGTGAAGGTCTTGGTGCCGTCTTCGTTGACAACGCCTTCGACGCTCTCGGTGACGCTGGCATTGTTGACCATGGCGCCGCCCTGGTTGAAGGAGATGGTGGAGTAGTCGTTGATCAGGCCACGGATCATGTTGTCCGTCGCGTTGTTGGTCCAGATGGCGCCATGGGCCCAGTCACCGGAAATCTCGGTGGTGGACGCATAGATGATTTCACCACTGCCCACGGGTTCTGCCCCGACGCCGATGACGCCGATGAGCATGAGTCCTGCCATTAGCAGGGCTACCAGTTTCTTCATGTAGTACAACCTCCGTTATTGTATTGAGCAGGCAAACATCCATTTGCCTCTCGCTCTTGCTGATGAGTATACAACGATTTTCCTCCTTTTGACAAGACCTTATTTGAAATGTAAACAATCTGGTTGCAAAACGGCAGGCCTTTCCATCTTTTGATGGGATAAATGTATAAAATGTGCAATCAGGTTGAATAAATTATGCCAAATATTCTATACAGGCCGGATACAAAAGCTTGATGGGTCCCGGTTTGTCCCTTGAACAGAATTAATACATCTGTGTAGCCGGCATAGAGTATGGTATAATCGCATTGATCAACATCAAGGAGGAACCTTATCTTGTTTGAAATAACTTCTGGTATTTACTCTGTTGGCGTGCAGAACCCGGACCTGGAAGTCTTTGACATCATCATGAAGACCCCCCGGGGCACCAGTTACAACGCCTACCTCATCAAGGGCAGCGAAAAAACCGCACTGGTGGAGACGGCCAAGGAAGGCTTTCTGGACACCTACCTAAACAACATCAACCAGGTTGTGCCCTTTGAAGAGGTGGACTACCTCGTCATCAACCATACCGAGCCCGACCACGTGGGCATCATCCCCGAACTGCTCAAGCGCAACAGCAAGCTGGAAATCATCGGCACAAACAGCGCCATCACCTTCATCGGCCAGATCATCAACCAGGACTTCAAGGGCCGCGTTGTCAAAAAGGGCGACACCTTGAGCCTGGGCGACCGGACGCTGAGCTTTTATCCCATGCCCAACCTGCACTGGCCGGACACCATGTTCACCTATGATGACAAGTCCAGAGGCGTTTTCACCTGCGATTTCCTGGGCGCCCACTACTCCTTCAAGGACCTGCTGATGAGCAAAGTCACGGACGTGCCGGACTATTTGGACGGCGTGGTCAAGTACTATGACGACATCATGAGCCCCTTCTCTGTGCCCTTTGTGCAAAACGGCATCAAGGCCATCCGGGAGCTGGACCCCAGGTTTGTCTTCACCGGCCATGGCACGGTGCTGGACAGCCACCTGGAGGACGTGCTGAAGATCTATGAAGAGCGCTCCACCCCCGCCAAAAAAGACGGCAAGTCCGTCGCCATCGTCTATGTCAGCGCCTACGGCTACACCAAGAAACTGGCTACTACAATAGAGGAAGAAATCCGCAAGGCCGGCATCCATACCACCTTGATTGAGCTGGATGAGCACAACAAGGCTGAGGCGCTTGCCGCCATCGACCAGGCCGACGGCGTGCTGTTTGGCTCGCCCACCTTCCTGGGCGACACCCTCCAGCCCATCACCGAACTGATGGCCGCCCTGCATCCCTACAGCTTAAAGGGCAAGCTGTGCTCCGCCTTTGGCTCCTATGGCTGGACAGGCGAAGCGGTGCCCAACATCATCGGCCGCCTGGAGCAGTTAAAGGCCAAGACCCTGCCCGGCGTGCGCGCCCGGCTGCGCCCCAGTGAGGGTGAGCTGGAAGAAGCCGTGAACCTGGCCAAAGGCTTTGTGGAAGCGTTGAAATAGAAACTTCGGAGGGCCTCATGAGCAGTTCGGACAAGCGCTATGCCTGTTATAACCAGGACTTGAAGGGCAAGTTCCCAACGACGGAAGCCCAATGGTTGAAGGCGCCCAAGGTGCCCCTGGTGGAAACGGAAAGCGGTGAGCGCGCCTTCTTGCACACTGAAGTGCAGTTCCTTCGTGATGACAAGGCGCGGATTCTCTATGCCCGCTTCACGGGTGAGGACGACGGCCTGGTGTCCACCTACCGCATGCATGATGAGACCATCTACCGCCAGGACGTGTTTGAGCTCTTCCTGTGCGATACCCAGAACCTGAACCACTACAAAGAGATTGAAGCCAGCCCCTATGACGTCCATTTCACCGGCACCATCAGCTTTGACGCCCAGGGTGCCCGCTCCCTCAGCATGGACTGGGACCTGCCCGGCTTCAACACCAAAACCCATTATGACGAAGCAAAGCGCAGCATCTCCTCCGTCTGGGCGATGCCTTATGCCGGCTTTGACGTGCCGCCCGCGCCGGGAGGTTCCTGGCGTGTCAACGCCTACCGCATCGACCACAGCGCGCGCGGGATTGAACTGATGGCCTGGCAAATGACGGGTGCCCGCAACTTCCATGTGCCGGAGCGCTTCGGGTGGCTTGACTTCCCCGCATGAACGCCGCGGATGCCCGGTTGATTCGTTCCATTGACACCCTGGTGAACGCCATGGGCATGCTGACGGGCCTCGCGGTGTGCTATGGCACCAAGGACCAGGAAGTCATCCATTCAATCGGACATCAACAGGAAGTAATCTTTGATGGCGCTCAGTTTCAAAGCGCCCCCAAACCCATCACCCCCAATACCCTGTATGACATCGCCTCGCTCACCAAGCTGTTTACGCTGGTGAGCGTGCTGCGTTTGGTGGACCAGGGCGCGCTGAAGCTGGACGACAGCATCGCCAAACTGGACCCCCGCTTTATCCATTTGAAGGATTGCACCGTTGAGGATTGCCTCAATTACACCGCGGCGCTCAAAACACCGGAGCGGGTGGACGCCCAACAGGACGCGGCGGCCGCCCGGGCCATGGTGTTTGAAACCCGCCGTGTCCCCTTGTCCGGAATGCGGCTGTATTCAGACATGAATGCCCTGGTGCTCAAGTACGTCATCGAATCCGTCAGCGGTACTTCCTATTACAATTTCCTGCGCCAGCAGGTGCTCACGCCCGCCGGGATGAACAGCACCTTCGCAAATGTGCCCGAAAGCCGCCTGCAGGATGTTATGAATTATAACTACGAGCATAAAATCATCTCAGGGAATCATCATATTGAGATGAAGGTCCTGCCCGGCCTGCCACATGACCCCAAGGCCCGGCTGCTGAAATCCCATCCGGAGGACCTGTCCGGTCACGCCGGGCTGTTCTCCACCGCCCAGGACCTCTGCCGTTTCTGTCAGGCGCTGTTCAAAGGGGCACTGCTGCCTCTGGACATGGTAAAAACCATCGGCATCAACCGCACGGGCTACCTAAGCCATGACGGGGAATACCGCCAGTTCCTGGGCTTGCTGGCCTTCTCCAAATCACCCATCCAACGCATGAGCGAGGTGCCAGAATGGATGGGCTTGCGCGCCTTTGGCATCTCCGGCTACACCGGCAAGCATTTTGCCCTGGACCCAGACCGGGGTGTATTCGACCTGCTGCTGGGCAACCGCTGCCACAACCGCCTCTCCGCCATCCTGCCGGATACGGACGCCCCTGGGTTTGGCATATTCAAAGATGAAGGCGGAACAGTCACCTGGCCAGATGGCAGGGAAGTACGCTCCAGCATTGGTTTTATCCATCAAAAAGACAGGATGGTGCACAACCCGGTCCACGCCTGCCTGGTGGAGCGAAACTGGCTCTAATCCTTGCTGATTTGTCCAGAATGCCGGCACGTTTGTCCATCCCGAAGTAGACGAAGCCCCGGATGCGGTGTACAATACAGTTTACTGGCAGTTGAAGCCAAGGCCGGGCTGCCGGCCAACAGATAACGTGATTATTGGGAGGTTCATTATGCAATATGTTCCATTTGGCAAAACCGGACACCAGGTGTCCAGACTGGGTTTTGGCATGATGCGCCTGCCCACCATGAAAAAAGCGGACGGCAGCGACCAGATTGACCGCGAGGAAGCCACGCGCATGCTGCGCTACGGCATCGACCAGGGCATCAACTATGTGGACACCGCCTACGGCTACCACAACGGGGAAAGCGAGATCCTGACCGGCCTGGCCTTGAAGGACGGCTACCGCGAGAAGGTGCTGCTCACCTCCAAGCTGCCCCAGTGGCTGGTGAACAAGGAAGACGACTATGACCGCCTGCTGGACGAACAGCTCAAGAAGCTGGATGTGTCCTATTTGGATTTTTACCTGCTGCACGCCTTGAACGGCGAGGCCTTCACCAAGCTGCAGCGATTGAACTACAAGAAGTTCATTGAGAAAGCCAAGGTGGATGGCCGCATCCGTCACATCGGCTTCTCTTTCCATGACGACAAGGCCGAGTTTTTGCGCATGATTGACGATTACGACTGGGACCTGGCGCAGATCCAGTTCAACTACCTGGATGACGAAAACCAGGCCACCTTGGAAGGCCTGCAATACGCAGGGGAGAAGGGCATTCCGGTTGTGGTGATGGAGCCCCTGCGCGGAGGCGCCCTCGCCCGCCCGCCCCAGGAAATCACCGATTTGATGGCGTCCCAGGGCAGCGGCCGCACGGCGGTGGACTGGGCCTTCCGCTACGTGGGGGACTTCCCCCAGGTGGCCACCATCCTGTCGGGCATGTCCACCATGGACCAGGTGAAGGACAACCTGCGCGTCTTTGAGGAAGTAAAGCCAAACAGCCTCACCAGGGAGGAGCACGCCTTCATCGCCACCCTGAAGCAGCGTTACCTGGCCCGCGTCAAGGTGGGTTGCACGGCCTGCAACTACTGCCAGCCCTGTCCCCAGGGCGTGCAGATTCCCCGCATCTTCGGCATTTACAACGAGGCCTACATGTTTGACCAACCCCAGGCCCTCAAGTGGCGTTACGGCGGCGTCATGAAGGACGGCGGGGACGGCTCCCTGTGCGTGGAATGCGGTCAGTGCGAGGCGGTCTGCCCGCAGCAGTTGCCCATCATCGAAAGCCTGAAAACCATCCACGCCGAAGCGCAATAAAAGACGGATGCACCTCAACCTCTACGGCATCTTCATCGCCCTGGGCGTCATCGCGGCGGAGTTCTATATGGGCAGGGAAGTCAGAAGGCTTTCCCTGCCTTCTGATTTGGCGGTGGACATGGCGCTGTGGTCCGTGCCCCTGGCCGTGCTGTTTTCCCGGATTTACTATGTCATCTTCACCTGGGAGCGCTACAAAGGCGATTTTTTCAGCATCTTCCGCGTATGGGAGGGCGGGCTGGCCATCTACGGCGGGGTCATCGGCGGCGCGCTGGGCGTCTACCTCTTATCCAAACGCCGGAAGATTCCATTCTTCACCCTGACGGACCTGGTGGCGCCCGGCCTCATCCTGGGCCAGGCCATCGGCCGCTGGGGCAATTTTTTCAATGGCGAAGCCTTCGGCAATGCCGTCACCGACCCCGCCTGGCAGTTTTTCCCGGTCTCGGTGCAGGTGGGAGGCAGCTGGCACCTGGCCACCTTCTTTTATGAATCGCTGTGGAACCTGGCAGGCTTTGGATTGCTGCTTTTGCTGCGAAAGCGCACAGAGAAAAAGGGCCAAGGCTGGCTCTTCGCGTGCTACCTGTTGTGGTACGGCCTGGGGCGGATGATGATAGAAGGCTTGCGCACCGACAGCCTGATGCTGGGGCAGCTGCGGGTCTCCCAGGTGGTCAGTGTGGCGCTGGTGGTCATCGCCGGTGCCTTGATGGTGTACAAGCTAAAACTTGGCAAACTCCTCTTGCTGCCCTCGTTAATTGGGTTGGTACTGCTTGTGTTGGCCGCGTTTGGCCAGGCCTGGGCCTTGCCGCTTGCCTACATCGCCCTGGCAATCTTTGTGGTGTCTGTGCTGTATCAGGCTTTCTTCACAAAAGCCGAGGTGCCGGCATGAAATACCTGCATCTCTACCGGCTGCTGACCAAACTGCTGCCCGCGCAGTGCGGGGAGCTGCAAACGGTTCACCAACATATGAGTGAAGAACAAAAAAACGGGCTTCAGTCTGTTTTGAAACGCCACCGCGCCTCGGGCGGCGCAATCGCGTCCTTTGATGAACACGGCATCAAGGACCACTTCGTGTACGGCGACCTGACTGCCGGCCAGCCCCTCACCGCAGGCACTGCCTTTCGCCTGGCGTCTGTCTCCAAATTGGTCACCGCCGCGGGCGTGATGGCCATGTCGCAGCAGGGCCTGATCAACCTAGATGAAGACACTGACCTTTTCCTGCCGTATTCCTTGCGTCATCCAAAGGCACCGGAGCTGCCCATCACGCTGCGGATGCTGCTCACGCACACCTCCGCCATCATCGACAGCCCTGCTTATTTCAATGCGCTGGAAAGCGCAACCGACGCGCAAGCCATCCTGGAGCAGGGCAGCCATGCCGCCTATTTGCCCGGCCAGGGCTGTGAGTATTCCAATTTTGCTTACGGACTCATTGCCTGCGTGCTCGAGGCAAAGACTGGACTGTCTTTTGAAAACCTGATGCAACAATATCTTTTTGAACCCCTATGTATGCAGGCTTCCTTCTATCCTGCCCGGCTTGAAGCGCCCCTGGCGGATGCCTGCCGCATCCTGCCCCCGCAAAAGATGCCCAATTATTCCGGCAAAAAGCGCAAGGCCGCCGGTGATGCGGGCTGTGACCAGGTGGATGTCCAGCGGCACTACTTGCTGTCCCAGGGCAACGCCTGCATGGATGTGGACAGCCTGGTTAAGCTCGGCCAGGCATTACTGCAACCCGGTTTTTTCACACAGGAAACCCTGACAGACATGCTGGCCCCGCATGCCAGCCTCAGCGGCCGCGACCCCTTCCTGCGCCAGGGTTTGGGTGTCTTTTTGCTGGATGATGACTCCATTTGCGGTCACACCCTCTACGGCCACCAGGGCATGGCCTACGGCGCGGTCCATCTGCTGTTTCTTGATGTACAAAAGAAAAAAGGCATTCTAAGCCTGACCACCGGGGCCTCCGAAGCCCGCAGGCACATCCTGGCCGACCTCAACCGCGCGCTGCTTCAGGAATGGTGCAAGCATGGTTGACATCATTCTGGAGGTCATCAAACGGCCGGGCCACCGCCTGGTGAAGCTGCAGGGCGGGGAGACGCTGAAAATCCCCACCGCCTTGTTCGCGCTCAACCCCATCAAATCCGGCGAAGTGCTGAAACTGGATGAATACAGCAAGCAAGTAGCGCTGAATGAACCCAAGCTGGCGCTGGAGGCGGCGGTGCGCATGCTGGAGCTGCGCGACCACAGCACGGGGGAAATCACCAGGAAACTGCGCGGCAATGGCTATTCCGAAGCCGTGGTCAAGGCCGCCTGTGACAGGCTGCAGACTGCGGGCTACCTGGATGATCTGCGCTTCGCGCAAGGCATGCTGGCCCGCTATCAAAAAAAATATGGCCTGCTGCGCATCAAACGCGAGTTGTTTATGAAGGGCATCGCAGCGGACATTGTGGAAGAAGTGCTGTCCCAGGGCGATGGGGACGCCCAGCTGGACGCCGCCATCCTGCAGGCGCAAAAAACCTTGAGAAAGAAAAGCGCCGACCCGCAGGCGGATTACCGCCGCGCCTACGCGGCCCTGGCCAGGCGCGGTTATCCGCCCGATACGGTCAAAAAGGCCCTCAGCGCGGTGCTTGACCGGGAGGCGGAGTTTTTAGAAGATGCCTGATGATGTCCCCGGCCATCATCATCCCGGCCACCGGCGGCACAAAGGCCATGGAGCCGGGCGCGTGCCGGCCGTTCGCGGCCTCCGTCACCGACTTGATGGGTTCCTCATTGGAAAACAAGACTCGAAGCGCCGGGATGGCCTGCTCACGGCAGGCCTTTCTCATGCGCTTGGCCAGCGGGCAAACGCTGGTACAGTAGATGTCCGCAAACCGCAGCCGGCCCGGGTCCATCCGGTTGCCGGCGCCCAGGCAGCACAATAAATAGGTATCAGTGTTCATGGCATTCTTTGCCAGCAGCAGCTTGGAGGACAGGGTATCAATGCAGTCCGCCACCGCGTCAAACTGGTTCAAATCGATGGCGTTTTGTGTGTCTTCTTCATAAAACATCGGATATTCAAGGATCTTGATGTCCGGGTTGATGTCCTTGAGCCGCTGCGCGCAGACAGCCGTCTTTTCCTGCCCCAGGGTGGAGTGGAGGGCGATCAGCTGGCGGTTTAGGTTGCTGGGGGAGACGGTGTCATGGTCAATCAGGGCCAGTGTGCCAACGCCGCTTCTGGCCAGGGCTTCCGCGCAGGCCGCGCCCACCCCGCCGATGCCAAAGACAGCCACCCTGGCCTTTTGCAGTTTTTCAAAGCCTTCTTCCCCAATCAGGGCGATGCTTCGCGTGAAGCGCTCATGCAAGCTCGTCATGCCTTCCTCCCCCGGCGACCGCCGCCGTCAGCAGGCTGACGGATGCCGCCCCCGCTTCCTTCAGCGCCTTCGCGCATTCCCGGGCGGTGCTGCCGGTCGTCCGCACATCATCCACCAGCACAATGTCCAGGCCTAAAACATCCATCGTGGCTTCAAAGGCGTCCTTCACATTGTCATGGCGCAGGTGCTTTGGCAGGTCGGACTGGCGCTTGGTCTTGCGTTTTTTGGAAAGGGCCAGCAAAACGGGCAGCCCGGTGTATTCCTCAATCAGTTTGCACAGTTCCTCCGACTGGTTCATGCCCCGCTCGCGCTGGCGGTCCTTGTGCAGGGGGACGGGCACCAGGGCGTCAAAGCGCACGCCGGAGATGCACAAAGCCATCTCCATCGCCAGCGGCTTGGCCGCAAGCAGCACCGGCCCAAACTTCAAGGCCATGATCAGTTTCCTGGCCTCATCCTTGTAGGCATAGGGCGCGTAGGCCCGCTCCAACCCTGCCATGCCGCCATCGGCGCAATAAGCGCAGGACTGCCCGCTTGTCTTGGGGGACAGGCAGTTTGGGCAGGATGTGTCTTTGATGCGCAGCCCTTCCAGGGAAGCCATGCAAGCTTCGCACAGCGGCTGGTCCTTGTTTATCTCCCTTGGCTCATCACAGCACAGACAGCGCACCTGGGGAAAGACCAGGTCCATTGCGGCCTTGGCCAAAGCTTGTATTCTCACGCGAACTCCGGCGCGAACAGGTTCAGCCAGTGCGACAGCAAGGAATACCGCCGCCGCTCCAGGTTGTTGTTCACCATCATGTTCAGCACTTCCTGCCGCCCCACCAGCACCACCAGGCGCCTGGCGCGGGTCACCCCGGTGTAGAGCAGGTTGCGCGTGAGCAGCATCCGCGGGCCGCCCACCATGGGCATGATGACCGCGGGAAACTCGCTGCCCTGGCTTTTGTGCACCGACAGGCAGTAAGCCAGGTCCAGCTCCTCCAGATCCCCGTAGGTATACTGCACCGTCTTGTCATCGTCATACAGAACGCTCACCAGCTTGTCATCCTCCTGGATGCTGGTGATGAGGCCGATGTCCCCGTTGAACACGCCTTGCCCGCTGCCACCATCCCTGGTTTCCCATTCCAATTGGTAGTTGTTGCGGATGTGCATCACCTTGTCGCCTTCGCGCAGGGTCATCTCCCCAAACTGCACCTCTTTCTTCCTTGGCGTGGGCGGGTTGAAGGCCTCCTGCAGCCGGGTGTTGAGCACCTGCACCCCGCACATGCCCTTGCGCGTTGGGGAGAGCACCTGGATGTGCCGCATGCCGTCCTTCACCTTCAAAAATTTGGGCAGGCGGTGCAGGCACAGCTGCATGATGGTGTCCACCACCTGGTTGGGATCGCCTTTGTTTTCAAAGAAAAAATCGCTGCCGGCGGTGTTCATCAGCGGATCCTGCCCCTGGTTGATGCGGTGGGCGTTCACCACAATCATGCTGTCCTGCCCCTGGCGGAAAATCTCGTGCAGGCGGCTGTTGGGGATGGCGGGGCAGCTGAGCAGGTCGCTTAAGACATTGCCCGGGCCCACGCTGGGCAGCTGGTCCGCGTCGCCCACCAGAATGAGCCGGGTGCCCGGCTGCAGGGCCAGCAGCAGGCTCTTCATTAAAAAAACGTCCATCATGGACACCTCGTCCACAATCAGGCAGTCACAGTCCAGGGGGTTTTCCTGGTTGATCTGGAAGCTGCCCTCTTCCCCGCCGTACTGCAGCAAACGGTGGATGGTGCTGGCCTCCCTGCCGCAGGCTTCGCTCATGCGCTTGGCGGCGCGCCCGGTGGGGGCGGCCAGCAGGATGTTGCTGGCGCTGCCAAGCACATGGATGATGCAGTTGATCAGGGTGGTCTTGCCCGTGCCCGGCCCGCCTGTAATCACAAGCAGGCCGTGCTCCGCCGCCTTCTGGACGGCGGCGCGCTGGGTTTTGGAAAATTCAATGCCCTGCTCTTTTTCAAAATCCTTGATGTTGGCTTTCACGTGGCCGGGCATGAACTGCTGGCTCACCTTGCACAGGTTCAGCAGCCGCCCCGCGATGTCAATCTCGGCTTTTCGAAGTGAAGGCAAAGAAACCCAGCGTACCTCGTCCACCAGGTCCACCTGCAAATGCTTTTGTAAAGTGAGTTCATCCAGCAAGCGCCGGATTTCTGCCCCCGGCGCGTAAAGCAATTCCGCGGCCTTGTCAATCAGTTCCTGCTCCATCAGGCAGGTGTGTCCGCCGGAGAGGGAGGCCTCTTGCAGGGCATACTTGATGCCCGCCTGCAAGCGGAAGGGGCTGTCTTCACTGATGCCCAGGGACAGGGCGATGCGGTCCGCCGTCAAAAAACCCACGCCCTGGATGTCGTCAATCAGGCGGTAAGGATTATCCCGAATCAATGTTTCGGTGTTGTCGCGGTAAACCTTGTGAATCTTGGCCGAAAGCGCCGGGGAGATGCCATACTGCTGCAAAAAGATGAAGGTGCTTCGGCTGGCCTGCTGCTCCAAAAAGCTCTGGGCGATCTGCTTCATGCGGATCTTGCCAATCTTGGGCACTTCCAGCAGGCGCTCCGGCTGGGTGCCCAGCACCTCCAGGGTTTCCTTGCCAAAGGCAGCCACAATCAGCCGCGCGGTGCTGGGCCCGACGCCCTTGATGAGGCCGGAGCCCAGGTATTTTTCAATGGCGCTTAAGGTCTGGGGCTGGTGGATGCGCAGCTGGCTTACCTTGAATTGCTTGCCGTACTGCGGATGATCCACCCAGGCGCCGTCCAGCTCCACCGTCTCGCCATCCATCAACAGCGGCATGGTGCCAGTGACGGTAATCAGGCCTTCCCTGGTGCGCAGGGAGATGACGCTGTAGCCGTTTTCCTCATTGCGAAACAGCGTTCCCTCGGCGCTTCCTGTCAAACTGTCCATGGCACCTCCTCATCTGCCGTCCATTATACCAGCGCGGGCGCGCGTTTGTCATTACAGGCTGGACCGCTACACCATGGCATCCTGTGGTACAATGGTGAAACAACAATCCCTAGAACGGAGGTCGCGCATGGATTTGCGTGCCGTCCGCCAGCCGGCGGATATCAAACTCTTAAACCAAGCCCAGGTGGACGATCTGGCAAAGCAATTGCGGGAGCGCATCATTCAAGTGGTCAGCCAGAACGGCGGCCACCTGGCCAGCAACCTGGGCGCGGTGGAATTGACCCTGGCCCTGCACCGCGTGTTTGACAGCCCCAAGGACAAAATCCTCTTTGACGTCGGGCACCAGTGCTACGCCCACAAGATGCTCACCGGGCGCGCGAACCAGATAGACAGCCTGCGTCAGTTCGGCGGCATTTCCGGCTTTCCCAAGCAAACAGAGAACGAGCACGATGTCTATGGCACCGGCCACGCTTCCACCGCGATTTCGGCGGCCCTGGGCATGGCGCGCGCCAGGGACATCAGGGGCGGACGCGAGCATGTCATCGCGGTGGTGGGCGACGGGGCCTTCACCGGCGGGCTGTGCTATGAGGCGCTCAATGACGCCGGGCACACAAAGACCCGGATGATTGTGGTGTTGAATGACAACCAGATGAGCATCGCGCCCAATGTGGGCGGCTTGAGCAACTACCTCAACCACATGCGCACCTCCAAGGCCTGGCTGCACTTAAAGCGCCGCCTGTCCGCCTTTTTCCTGAAACTGCCGGTAGTCGGCAAAACGCTCTATAACCTGCTGCAGCGGGTGAAGGATTCCCTGAAGAACTTCTTCATCAAGGACCATTTTTTTGAAGCCCTGGGCTTTCACTACATCGGCCCGGTGGACGGCCACAACGAGCGCTACATGGAAAAAATCCTCCAGCGCGCCAAGGGTTTCCAGGAGCCGGTCATCATCCACGTGGTCACCCAAAAGGGCAAGGGCTATGAGTACGCCGAGAAGGAGCCCTGGAGCACCCACGGCGTCAACCCCTTCCACCCCGACAGCGGCCTGCCCCGCAGCAAGGCGCAGGCGCGCTCCTTTGGCAAGGCCGCGGGCGAGGAATTGGTGGAATTGGCCAAAAAGGACGAGCGCATCGTAGCCATCTCCGCCGCCATGGTGGAGGCCACCGGCCTGGGCGCCTTCCAAAAAGCTTATCCTCACCGCTTGTTTGATGTGGGCATCGCTGAAAGCCACGCCGTCACCCTGGCGGCGGGCCTGGCCAGCCATGGTATGAAGCCGGTGGTGGCCTTGTATGACACCTTCCTCCAGCGCGCCTATGACCAGGTGGTGGTGGACATCTGCCTGCAGGAACTGCCGGTGGTGTTTATCTTAGACCGCGCGGCCATGGGCGGTGCGGACGGCCCCACCCACCACGGCGTCTTTGGCACGGCGCTGCTGCGCCATGTGCCCAATGCCGTGGTGCTGTCCCCGCGCAGCGTGGAGGAATTGCAGTCCATGCTGCGCTACGCCATGTCCCTTGATACGCCTGTGTTCATCCGCTATCCCCGCACCGAATCAGAAGGCATGCAGGAGCTTCCCTATGGGCAATTTTTGCCGGGCAGGTGGGAAGTGCTCCACCCGGAAGGCTCCCTCTGCCTGATCGCCACCGGCCCCATGGTGAAGGAAGCGCTGGAAGCGCGGGAATTGTTAAAGAAACAGGGGATTACCGCGCGGGTGGTGAACGCCTCCAGCATCAAACCCCTGGATATACAGCTCATCAAGGAATTGAGCCTCAGCAAAACCCCTTATTACGTGCTGGAAGAGAACATGCTGGCGGGCGGGCTTGGCAGCGCCATCGCGGAGCTGTGCGTGCAGGAAGGCCTGCAACAGCCGGAGCATATCTTCGCCCTCGCGGACGCCTTTGTGCCCCACGGCAGCCATGAAGAGCTGCTGGCCTATGCCGGCCTGGACGCCAACAGCATCGCGGGCAGCCTGATCAAACTCAAGGAAGGCATCGCGTGAAGCAGCGGGCGGACCTGGCCCTGGTTGCCCGCGGGCTGGCCCCCAGCCGCGAAAAGGCGCAGGCGCTGATTTTATCAGGGAAAGTGTATATTTCCGAACGACGGGTCGATAAGGCGTCCGAGCCGGTTTTATCGGAGGATGATTTGTTGATCCGCGGAGAGGATGAACACTTCGCCTCCCGCGGCGCGCACAAGCTGGAGCAGGCCATCCAGGTGTTTAGGGCGGATGTAACGGACGCCGTCGCCATGGACATCGGCGCGGCCTCCGGCGGTTTCACCGATGTGCTGCTGCGCCACGGCGCCAGGCATGTGTACGCCATCGACGTGGGCTATGGCCAATTGGATTGGAAGTTGAGGCAGGACGAGCGCGTCACCGTCATGGAGCGCACCAACGCCCGCGGGCTGACCCTGGACCAGTTCCCTCTGCGCCCGACCCTCACGGTCATGGACGTCTCCTTCATCTCCATCCGCCTCATCATCCCCACCGCCATCGCCATCATGGGGGAGCAGGGGCGCTTCCTGACCCTCATTAAGCCCCAGTTTGAAGCGGGTAAAGGCCTGGTGGGCAAGCACGGCGTGGTGCGTGAGGCGGATACCCACGAGGCGGTGCTGCGGGGCATCCGTGACTTCGCGGCCACTCTGGGCTGGCAGGTGAAGCAGCTGACCTGGTCGCCCATCAAGGGCCCCAAGGGCAACATCGAGTTCCTGGCGGACATCCGGCAAGGCGAAGAGTTCCTTGTCAGTGATGAAGACATCAAACAGTTGGTGGCACAGGCGCACAAGACGTTAAACACCTGATGTCAAACACAAGCAAAACGGCTCCCCGCGCTTGGGAAGCCGTTTTTTTGATGATAGGCTTTAGTCTGCCCTGTAAATCGCGATGGTCAGTGCGCCGTCCTGGGCGGTGCCGTCAATGCGCACCGGGAAATCGTAGAGGTTGCTGATGATCAGGTTCTGGGTCTTGTTGCCCACCGCCGCGTCCGCGCCATGGGGCAGGTAGGGGGCTGCCGCCGGGCCATGGGGCCGCCGGTGCAGGATGTTGATGCCGGGCAGCTGCAAAATCACGTTGTACAAGGTGCTGGACACCTGGCAGGTGCCCCCGCCGTAGCCCTGCACCACCTCGCCGTCCACCAGGGCGTTGGCGGGCAGGTAGCCCACCTTGCGGGAGTAGGGGCCGATGTGCTGGTTGAAGTCCAGCTTGTCGCCCTGCGACAAGGTGTACAGGGTGAAGCGGTCACAGGCCACCTGCAGGTTAATCATGCGGTTGATGTTGCTGGGGTCGGTGGTGATGCGGTAAAAGGAGGTGTAGGCGGCGATCGGGGCTTCGCTGCCCGCTTCCTCCAGCTTGTTGATGGGCTGGATTTCGCTGAAGTGGTTGGTGTTGATGTAGGCATACTGGCGGTGGTAAATCAAGCGCCCCCAGCCGTCCTGAATGTCAATCAGGGCCAGGCGGCCGCCGTCCTTGATGGTGATGAGGGTCTCGGCGTTTACATCAGGCGCTGTCTGCACCGGCGCTTCGCCCACAACCCAGGCCAGGTACTCGTTCTCCACCGTGGAGTAGGGCGGGGTGGTGGCGGGGTTCACGGTCTTGACGGAGGAGTCCACCATCAGGTGGCGCTTGATGTAGCCCACCTGGTCCCTGTGGCGCACGCGCAGCCAGGCCGGCTCCACGCCCAGGATGTCCACTTGGCGCATCTTGGGGATATAGCCCAGCTTGGCGCTTTCCTCGTCCATCTGGGCGTACAGGGTGATTTCGCGCACCACCTGCCCGCGGTAGAGGGCGACCTCTTCCTCAGCATATGCGCCAACAGCCGCGCTTAGCAGCAAGCCCAGCGCCAGGAGGAGCAACAATGCCTTCTTCATCAGACTTCCCTGTAGATGGCCACAAACAAGGAGCCATCCTGGACGTGGGAGGTGATGTAGATGGGGAAGTCATAGTCGTTGCGGAAGACCAGGTTGAGGCGGCCAGAGGAAGCGTCCACCCCATGGGGCAGGTACTTGATGCCGTTGACCCCATGGGGCGCGCGGCGCAGCACGGTCAAGCCGGATAGCTGCAAAATCACGTTGTACAGCGTGCTGGACACCTGGCAGGAGCCGCCGCCGTAGACGTCAAACACCAGTTCGCCGTCCACCAGGGCGCCGGCAGGCATATAGCCGTTGGAGGCCCTGAAGGGGCCCACTTCGTTGTTGAAGTCCAGCTGCTGGCCGGGGGCCAGGGTCTTGGACATGCGCTGCCCGCCCACATCCAGGTTATTGATGCGGTTGATGTTGTTCTCACTCTGGGAAATGTCATAAAAGGAGTTGTATACCGCGATGGGCGTCTCTTCGTTGCCTTCTTCCACGCTGGCGGCCACCATGTTCAGTTCCGCCAATTGCCGGGTGTCGATATAGCCGTACTGGCGCTTGAAGATGGTGCGCGCCCAGCCGTTGTCCACGTCCAGAAAACCAATTTGCGCGCCTTCGTGCAGGGTGATCAGGGTCTCGCTGTTTTGGTTGGGGGCGGCCTTGATGTCCACCGTCTGGCTCATGGTGGCAAAATACTGGTTGAGGGCGGTGCCAAACTTGGGCGTGTTTTTAAAGTCCAGGGCAACCGGGTCCTGGATGCGGTGGCGCAGCACATAGCCCACCTTGCTCCCCATCAGGATGCCCACAAAGTTGGGCTGCACTTCCACAATCTGGATGGGGTGGCCGGGTTTGAAGTTGTCCAGCACCTTGCTGTCCAGGTCCGCCTCAGCGTAGACATTGGTGGTGCTGTTGGGGTAAAGGGTGGAGATTTTGGCGTTGTACAGCACCGTGGGCGCAGCCAAAGCGGGCAAGGCACTTACAATAATCAAGCCCACCAGCGCAAGCAGCAGCAGGCGTTTTGCCTTACTGCTTTTTCTGTAATTTTTCATAAACACCGTCCTCGTTTTCTATCCAGATGTTTTCCAGCGTTGCGCGCATGCCCTCGCGGAAGGCAGTCAGGTATTCCTTGCGGAGCCTGGCCTGTTCTTCCAGTTCTTCCATGCTCAGGCCCTCGGCCTTTTGCTTGCGCGCCAGTTGGTTAATGCGCTCCATGAGCTCTTTGTTGTCCAAGCTGATCCTCCTGATGGATTAACAATATACCCAGGGTTACGGGGATGGCAAGCACGGCCAAGTACAGCGCGTAGCTGAACAGCTTGCCCAGTTCCGACCGGTCAATCAGAAATTCGACGCCCACAATGGCCAGCAGCACCACCGGCACGCTGATCAGCGCCAGGATGGGCAGCAGGCGGCTGTGAGGCCGCGCTTTCAGCAAGCGGATGGCCAGGACGATGATCGTCACTGAAAACAATGCTGCCGACAGCACCTGCTGCACGCCCACAAAGCTGTAGCGCAGGTGGCCGTCATAGCGCAGGCTCTCCATCAGTGTCTGGCTGACGCCAAACAGCAGGCAAAACAGGGTGAAGACTTTTCCTTCTCTGCCCTTCTTGTGATACACCTTCAGCAAAATGACCAGCAACACCGCGGCGATCACAGCTTCCAGCAAATAGGTGCGCAGGTAGGCGTCGTATTCATCGCGGCGGGCCAAAAAGCTGTTGATGAGAAACTCTGTGGTCAGCGGCCGGCTGACACCCAGCGCGGTAAAGCCCTCGCCCAGGCGCGCTGGGACCAGAAAGGCCAGCACCGCCAGCGCGACCAGGTCCAGCGCCTTGCTTTTCTTTACCCCGGCAGAGCGCGCCCCAATCAAACCGGCGATGAGGGCGCCAGCCAGAGCGCCATAGAAGGCATACCCGCCGTAGGAGACCTTGAACAGGTTCTTCAACGTGAGCAGCGGCGCGAAATTTGGATCCAGCAGGGCAAAGGCCAGCCTGGCCAGCACAAAGCCCAGGGGCAGGGCAAGGATGGCGGTAATCGCGGCCGCCCTGTGCAGTATTTCGTCTTTTCGTGAAAGGAAAAACAGTACCGCAAGCGCCAGCCAGCAGCCCAGCATCACCATCGCCCCGTAGGCGAAGGCCTGTTTCCCCAGAAGGATCAACGTGGCGCTGTCGTCAAACATGGTATCAGTCCCCGTCGATGCTTGCAAAATAGATCATGTCGCTTTGCGCGCGTTCGTTGGCCTTGGTCTTGCTTTGGTAATAGCCGCCGTTGAACACCAGCGTGGCGGAGTTGCCGCCGTCCAGGTTGAACGCTTGCTCCGCGCCCAGTTCAAACATGATGTCCGCCATCTCGGCCATGGTGACGCCTTCGGAGTTCTTCCTTCGGCCTTCCACCAGCACCACCATGTAGTTCAGCGGCTCCAGCTGGGCGATGGCCATGCGCGGCTCCTTGCCGTTGGGGTTGTAGTCATACTTGTCGTCAATTTCTAGCACCTGGTAATCCTTCACCAGGGCCGGGCCGAAGGTGAAGGCGTTGATGATGCTGCGACCGGATGCCATAAAGGCGTTGTAGGCCTCTTCATCGGATTTGATGAAGAGGTTGAAATCGCCGTTTTCGTCAATGATCAGCAGGTCCTTCCGGGCGTTGAGCTTCTGGCGGATCATCTCGCCCATGCGGTACTCAAAGCTGGTTTTCACCGGGTTGTTGCTGTAGTAATTGGCATTGAGCGCCAGTACCGCGTTGTTCTTTTGTGCCATGGAGGAAATCAGCGCCACCTTGGATGAACCCGGTTTGCCGGCGGTGGCGGTGCGCAGTTGGCTGGGGTGCTTGATGGTGATGGAGGCCACGCGGATGACCAGGCCGTCGCGCTCAATGGTTTCCAGTGTCAGGTTAATGCTGTCATCGCTGTAGCCGGACCCGGTGAAGTTGGCTTCCTTCAGCGGCAACCCGGGGGTGAAGTCGATGGGCAGGGGGGTCAGGGCTGTCTCCGCTTTGGCGGAAGGCATCAAGAAATCCAGCAGGCTGCTGTCGCTGTCTTCCCACATCTCCTCCATCATCTGGGTCTTGTAGTCATCCAGCACGGCGCCCGAGGGCAGGATGAAGGGGAGGGCCAGGCTCATCAAAAAGGCCAACGCAAACAGCAAAACAACAGTTCGTTTCTTCATAATCAGTGCTTCCTTTCCTGAGGGGAGGTAAAAACCCAGGATTTTGAGATGCGGTAGTTGACAAAGAACAGCCCGGTGTCCACCAGCACCTTGGCCAGCGTGCGGCCCATGCCCACATAGAGGTTGAGCCAGTTGACCAGGGCAGCTGAGGCCAGCATCACCATCACCACCAGCAGGCCGTAGCGCAAAAGGGAACCGCGGCTGCGCTGGATGCGGAAGACAAACTGCCGGTTCATCCGGTAATTGAACAGCGCGCTGCACACGCGGGCGATGGCGGTGGCCGCCAATACCGGGCCAAAATACTTGCTGCTGGCGAAATTCGGGAAAAAGGTCGGGATGACCACCTTGTCCAGCAGGGTGAACAATCCGATGTCCAGCAGGGTAGACAGGGCGCTGGCGGAAGCGAATTTGAAAAAGTTGGCAAACAGCAGCTTGTAAATCCGCGCGGAATCGTGGAAGGGCCGGAAATGGGTGCCGGTGTTGCCTTCCAAATAGATGGTGTCAATGGGCACAATTTCAAAGCCGATGTGCCAGCCCGCGCAGTGGATGAGCATGTTCATCTCATACTCAAAGCGGTCCCCCGGGATGTCCATCATCCGGGGCATGAGTTCCTTGCTGATGCCGCGCAGCCCGGTCTGGGTGTCGGGCAGCCAGTGTCCGTACAGCAGCATGAAAAAGAAGCTGGTGAGCCGGTTGCCCGTCTTGCTCTTGGGGGGCACGTTGTCGCTGGCGAAATCACGGCTGCCCAGGATCAGCTTGCCCGGGTGGTCCAGCATCGCCTGCGCGGTCTTGAGGCAATCGGGCGCGGTGTGCTGGCCGTCCGAGTCCGCTGTAATCACCCCGGGCGCGTCCGGATACTCCCTGAGGATGTGCACCATGCCGAACTTTAAGGCAAAGCCCTTGCCATGGTTGGTCTCATAGCCCAGCACCGCGCATTCGGGGTGCTTTTTGAGGGCGTTGAAATACGCGGCGTATTCGGGGCCGGAGCCATCGTCCACCACCACAATGCGCGCAAAGCCATGCGTGATTAAATCACTGACATACTGCCCCAGCTTTTCATCCGGGTGCAGCGAGGGGATTAAAATGATGGCGTCTTCCTTGCGCAGAAACCTGGCCCTCCTCGCGTTTACTGACCACACCCCAGTATAACCGTTGCGGGCTTAGAATGCAAAAGGGGACCAGCGGGCAGGAAGGATGCCGGGCTTTGATTTTTTCCGGAAATTGGTATACTGCTATGTATCGGAATTTATCAAGCAAAGAAGGTAGCACGCATGACCGAATATTGCTGGGCCAGGCCCGATGAAGAGGACGAACTGATTGATTTTGCCAACCTGGTGTTTTCTCTGGACGGGTCGCCCACTGACTTCAAGAAATTTCAGCCCCGGGTGTATGACCGCCCGGGTTCCTCATCCATCACCCAGGTGGCGCGGGAAGGGGGCAAGATCAAGGGCCTCATCAGCGCGGTGACGGGAATTTTACAAATTGGCCAGCAGCAATTGAAATACGGCTTCATCGGCACGGTGTCCGTCCACCCCTACTTCAGGGGAAAAGGCTACATGAAGCGCCTGATGCCCATGACCATGGACGCCTTGAAGGCCCAGGGCTGCCAGCTCATCCTCCTGGGCGGCCAGCGCCAGCGCTACCAGCACTTTGGCTTTGAGGACGCGGGGGCGGTGCTCACCCTGAACTTCTCCGACATGAGCCTGCGCCACACGCTGGGGGCGGAACATGACAATCGCTACACCTTTGTGCCCCTCCACGAAGCCGGCCAGGAGGCGCTGGACCAAAGCATCGCGCTGTTTGAACGCAAGGATTTCCGCAGCCTGCGAAAAAGAGAAGACTTCCTCATTTACATGAAAACCTGGATGGGCAAGTCCTGCGCCATCTATCATGAAGGCCAGTACGCGGGCTATGTCTACCTCATCAAAAGCAAGGTGGCGGAGTACGCCATGCTGGATGAAAGCAAGCTGCCCGGCGCGCTGTATGCCCTGATGCGCACACAGGGCAGGGACCATTTGCGCCTGGGCATCCTACCCCTTGAAGCCCGGCGGTACCAGGCGCTGCTGGCCGCGACGGACAGCTGGGAAATCAACCCCTTCCTGAATCTCCAGGTGCTGGACTGGGCGGCCTTCCTGGGCTGCCTGCTGGCCTACAAAGCGGGCATCGTTCCGCTGGAGGACGGCCAGGCCGTGCTGGGCATCGCAGGGCAGGGCAACTACCATCTCGCGGTGAAAAACAATCAGGTGCATGTGGAAAAAGTTGATGTTGAGGCGGACCTCACGCTGGAGCCCATGGCCGCGCTGCGGCTGACCACCCTGCCCTTTGTGGAAGGCCTTCATCCCGGGCACCCCTTCCATAACTGGTTCCCCCTGCCCTTCCTGTTTAGCGACGCCGACGCATTTTAAGCGGGCAGCGCTCAAAAATGATAAGAACAAACTGTAAACTTTTCTGCCTGCCCCGCCGAAAATTGGACAAACAACGTCAAGAATGTTGTTTTCAAGACAAAAGTTCCAATTTGTCGGATGAAAGTGCCGGCGGCTTCTTTTATACTTTACACAGGAACTTTGATGTGTAAGGAGAACTATGAAACGGATTGCGGACCTGGTGATTCGTCATCGCGGTTTGATCATCGCGTTGACCATCATCCTGTGTGTTGTCAGCGCCTTGGCGGCGGTCAATGTCAAAGTCAATTATGACATCAGCGTTTACCTGCCAAAGGACGCGCCCACGGCAAAGGCGCTTTCCAGGGTGGGCACGGCCATACCCAATTTCCAGCTCTATTTGCCGGGGCTGAGCCTGACGGAAGCGGCAGCTGAAAAAGTAAAACTGTCGCAAATGCCCGGAGTGAGGGACATCCTGTGGCTGGATGATGTCACCGACCTGCGCGACACCCCCGCAGCCATGATGGACCCCAACACCCTGGCCCAGTATTACAACGACGGCCCCCTCTACCAGATGACGCTGGAGGAGAGCGGGCAGGCCAAACTGGTGCTGGAACTGGAAAAGACCTACCCCAATGCCCTGATGAAAGGCCCGGCGGCGGACAACGCCAACCAGATCAACGTCACCATGGGGCAGATCGCCTCCATCATGTTCTACCTGGTGCCCCTGTGCTTAATCATCCTGATCCTGGCGACAAGGCACTGGATTGAACCGCTGCTTTTCCTGCTGGCCATCGGGGTTGCCATCGTGCTCAATGAGGGCAGCAACCTCATCTTTGGCAGCATCTCCTACATCACAAGGGCCTGCTCGGCCATCCTGCAATTGGCTGTGTCCATCGACTATGCCATCTTCCTCCTCCACCGCTTTGGCGAACACCGCGAGGAGGGCATGAACGCTGTTGACGCGATGAAGTTGGCCATGCGCAAGGCATCCGGCACCATCGCTTCCAGCGCCATGACCACGGTGTTTGGTTTTTTGGCGCTGGTCATTATGAACTTCGGCCTGGGGCGCGACATGGGCCTGGTGCTGGCCAAGGGCGTGCTGCTAAGCTATGCCAGCGTGATGTTCTTCCTGCCAGCCCTGGCCATCGCCTGGGTCAAGCTGATTGACAAGACCGAGCACCGCTCCTTCCTGCCCTCCTTCAAGGGCTTTGGTAAGGCGGTCATGCGCTTTGGCGCGCCCATCGCGGTCATTTTGCTGGCCATCCTGCCCATCGCCTTCTTGATGCAGCAGCAAAACACCTTCATCTACGGATCCGGCGGCATGCACAGCGCGGATTCGCCCATCCGCCTGGAGTCCAGGGCCATTGAGGAGAAGTTTGGCAGCGACCGGATGCTGCTGGTGATGGTGCCCGAGGGCGACCGGGCGAAGGAAGCGGCGCTTGGCGAGGAAATCAAGGGCATCCCCGGCGTCACCTCGGTGATGTCCTATGCGGACACCGTGTCCGTAGACATCCCGCCCCAGGTGCTGTCCAAGGACATCACCGGCAATTTCTATCAGGACGGCCTGGCGCGCTTGATTGTGTTTTCCAGTCTGCCGGATGAAAGCCCTGCCTCCTTTGACCAGGTGGAGCAGCTGCAGCGGGCGGCTGAACAATTCTACCCCCAGGAACACCATGTTCTGGGCGAAGCCGCGGTCAACCTGGACCTGAAAAACTACATCACCTCGGACAATTTGAAGGTGCTGTTGGCCGGCATCCTCTCCATCGGCCTGGTGCTGCTGTTCAACTTCAAAAACCTGTCCATCCCGCTGATGCTGCTGATTGTGATTGAGGGCTCCATCTGGCTGAACATGGCGGCCCCCTTCCTAAGCGCTTCACCGCTCAACTACATCGGCTACCAGATCGTGTCCTCGGTCCAGCTGGGCGCCACGGTGGACTATGGCATCCTGCTCACCCAAAGGTACCTGGAAGGCAGGGAAACCATGAAACCCCGTGAGGCCGCCGCCTGGGCGCTGTCGGTGTCCACCGGTTCCGTCCTGCCTCCGGCCATGATTTTGGCCCTGGCCGGCTTTTCGATGGGCATCCTGGTCCGTGAAAACGGCATCATCTCCGAAATGGGCATCATCATTGGCCGCGGGGCTGTGATGTCCCTTGTGATGGTGCTGCTGGTGCTGCCCTGGGTGCTGGCGGTGTGCGACAAACTGATTCAAAAAAC
>LSQX01384233.1_pt2 | contig 23927 bp, 17 predicted proteins | sample 654561 | NCBI WGS metagenome assembly LSQX01 (sample SAMN04489861, study PRJNA283612) | anaerobic digester metagenome | isolation source: 4 biogas reactors fed with cattle manure at either 37C or 55C with and... | place: Denmark: Kongens Lyngby | collected 2014
TTGGGCTTACTTGGGAAAACATTTACCCAATCTTGGTTGAAAAAGCAAACCAGGGTGTTGACGTCCGCTTGATTTATGATGAATGGGGTAGTACCACGAGAATAAAGCGTGGCTTTAAAAAAAGAATGGAAGCTAGTGGGATTAAAACTGTCGCCTTTAATCCTTTAAAATTGCGGTTTGTTGTCGCATTAAATTATCGTACACACCGAAAAATGATTATCATTGATGGTAATGTTGGCTTTACTGGTGGGATAAATATTGCTGATGAATATGCCAACATAAAAAAACGCTTTGGCCATTGGCATGATGCAGCTGTAATGTTAAAAGGTGATGCTGTCTTTAATATGACTTCCTCTTTTCTTGAAACATGGGATTTTCACCACAATCAAACAACTGATTTAAAGGCCTTTCAACCAACATTAAAATTTAGTAGTGATGGTATCGCTATTCCTTTTAGCGATTCACCATTTAGTAAAAGCTTTCTTTCTAAACATCTCTATACACAGATGATTTTCTCAGCAAAAAAAGCAATATATCTGACTACACCTTATTTTATAATCGATGATGATTTAATTAACGCTTTTAAAATCCAAGCTCAAAGTGGAGTAGAAATACATCTTATTGTCCCAGGCATCCCCGATAAAAAATTTGCTTATCGGGTTACTAAATACTATTTAAAACAACTAGTCACAATCCCCAACATCTATATTTATTCTTATTCTCCAGGCTTTGTTCACTCTAAGATTATTTATATCGATGATATGGTTGCTGCAGTTGGAACTGTGAACTTTGACTTTAGAAGCTTTTATTTGCATTTTGAAAATAATGTTTGGTTTTACAATACGCAAGCATTAACTTCCATTAAGGAATTTTTAAATTCCACAATTGAGCAGTCAAAAGTTCTAAAGTTTGAAGATCTTCATACAAAAAATGTTTTTGCCAAAATATATGAAACACTCTTAATTTCACTTTCGTTCTTACTTTAAATCAGCTCTAAAACAAAAAAGACTTAAATCAGTCTTTTTTCTTTACTCAAACAGCCTTCTCAACAAGTTTTAAAATTTCCTCAAAAGTGAATGTTTTATCGACAATTTTACCTCGGATATAAGCAATTTTAATCGCTTGAAGTAAAGTTTTGTCCCGTTTAGTATCGACAAAATAAACTATAAACTTCATCTCATGATTAAGTGAAAAATTATTTAACATCTCTAAATAACTAAGTTTTTTCTCATCTAATTCAGTTCTTTTATCGAGATAATGAAAGACTTTAATAAACTCATCCTTTAAATATGAAATATTAGTTGACCCAACAGTAATTCCATAACTTGCTAACTCTTTTAACTTTAAGTATTCTTGCTGATGGTATTCTTTTAGTCGTGCAACTATTTCCACAACTTCAAAAGGAATATCATAAGTTTTATAAAGGCCAATTAAAAATGCATTAAATTCTGGCTGGTTTAGGGTGTCACTTGAAATATTAATGCTGAGTTTAACATATTTGTTGGCTTCATTATAGAGGCGGTTTAAACGTTTAAAAGCTTGATTTAAAATATATTTTTCTAATTTTACTAAAAGTCCTCTTTTTTCTGCGACACGATAGTAATATTCTGAATAAATATTTAATGATTTACTTTCAACACCGACCTCGTAGGCATAAACTTTGTTAGTTTTTTGATTGACGATTTGAGTAAAATTAAGTCGCAGTTTTTCGCCTACAATAAGTCTGTCGATTTGCCGGATTATTTCTGTTTCAAAAAGGTCTTTTTGATAATCCGCAAAATCAAAGTAACAATACTGAATCACTCCGGATTTTGCCCGATTAAGACTGATGCTTAAATACTGATAAAACTTTTCCAAATTGGTCTCGCGCGTATTAATTGGATACCTAATAATTCCCATCTCGACTTGAAAAACTTGTTCCGCCAACAATTTTGATTGAAATGCTTCTAAGGCTTGGTAAAACGTTTTAATTTTTCTTTCTACAGTTCGAATATCATTGACATCAAGCACAGCTAAAAGACTATTATTATCAAATTGATAAATTTGCTGATAAAATGGTTTAGAAAATTCAGCAAATTCTTTAAAAAACTCTTTCTTAAGCCTTTTCCCATATAAGAATTCGATTTTATCTAAATTGCTTAACTCCATTAAAATGAAAGTTGTTTTGCCTTTAATATAATTTGGAAACTCTACTTCAAACTGATGAAGAGTAAATAAATTATAAAGCGGATTTACAAATGCTTTTGCTTGCCATTCTCTGTGGGTCTTTTTGTATTCAGTATAATCAATTAAGTTACCATATAGATAACCATCATTATAATAATGGTTTGCTAAATAAACTTTGTTTTGCCAGTTTAATTCGAGCGCAAACCTTTGTCTTTCGCCTCTTTTTAAAGCTTGAATTAAATTATTATATTTAACCTGTTTCTGAGGCGTAAACTTAGCAACTAGAGCTGTTATACTGTCATTTTTCTTAAGTTTAAATAACTCATTAAATAATGGACTCCCGATGATGTTTTCTTTAGCAATAAAAGCGATTAAAAACTTAGAATCAAAGAGTTCGGTTATAATATCTTGTTTAGCCTTTTCTTTAGCTAAAAAATTATGAATTTTTAATTCATAAGAAATAAAATTACTCAAAACTTTAAAAGTTAAATCATCTAAATAAAGATCTTTTTCTTCTCGTTGGTAAAAGCAGACACTAGCCTGATTGCCCATCGCATAACAATAAACTTGTTTTACATTTGTCTTCGTCAAGGGTTGGTTTGAAATTAAATCATAATCAAATTTTAAATCTTCAGTTTTTTTAATTATGTCAACAAAATTATTGGCTGCTTCTCCTAGTATTGAACTATTTATTGTGTGCTGACTATACTTTTTTTCATAGAGACGAGATTTTTTATAATGATAGACTAAAGGATTAAAATAAAAGACAACATCAGAAAAGTCAAAGTACTTCTCCATTAAAATACTTATCCTTCTAACTCGTTCAAAAAAACTTAAACTTATGCTGAGAGCTGAAACTTCAACAATAAAACTATCAAGCAAAAACAGTTGTTCGCCTGGTGTTTTTCTAGTTGATGGTAAAGATTCTTTTTGGGTGTCTGATAAAACTTTTAAACTGCTTTTTGCTTGCGGAATTGTTATTTTAGGCTCAATTGCTTTTTTAGTAGCCTTTTCTTTTGCTAAAATTTTCTTTTCAAGTTCTTGCAGTTTAATTTCATAGTGTTCAACGCTCCGGAAATCTCGGTTTTCCTCATAAAATTTAACTAATTCAGAAAAAAGCGTTTTTTGTTGCAGCAAACTGAGCTCACTTAATTTTTGTTCACTTTCAGTTTCCAAGATCTGAACCTTTTTAAGTTCTTCTGTTCGAATTAAGGACCTTAAATTATAAAAAATTTGCAAACTTTCTTTTTCAGCATCTATTTCTTTTTGAAGAGTATCATTTTGTTCAGTCGCAAACAAATATTCAAAATAGCTGTTTTGAATTTCCTTTTTCTCTTCAAAATTAGGGTTTAACTGCAGTAAATAGTGATAAGTCTTAGTAATTTCATCATCATTACCAGCAGCAATTTGAGCTTTAAAATTTGGAATATAGTAAGGAATCAAAGCTGTTTTATCAAACTGGTAGGCTTTTAAGACATTTAAAATGGCGCTATAATCTTCAGCAAAACTTTTTTTGAAATTTAACATATCCAAATGATGTTTGTACATTTCAATTTGGGGCAAACTTTCTCTTCTTAAATTTAAATAATGAAGGGCTTTATTTTTGTCTTTAAGCAAAATAAAACTCTCGATGATTAGACTAAGAGCTTGGTCGTAAAGTTCTAACTCTTTTTGTTCGGAAAGATAATTTAATTGTTTAAGTAAAACTTCTGTCGTCTCTTGATAATGACTATTTTCAAACAAAATTTCTGCTAATTTAATCGCGGCGTAAACAACTTCAGTTTTATCACTTGAAGTTGCGATTAATTCAAACAATAGATTTACGGTTTTTTGATTGTTGGCAAGAGCAAACAATTCTCCTTTACGCAATTCCACTCATTTCTCCTTTAAGTTTCAAATTTTTGCTGTTTGTTGAAATCTTTTAGTCAATATAAAAGTATTTCACCTTTATAATAAAGAGCATAGTTCCCATTCATTAAAGCGCCTGGATTTAATAAAATCAAATTATCAACTCTTGTTAAGTTTTGGCGATGAGTGTGACCATAAATACAAATATCAACTTTTAAACTTTTCGCAAAACTGATCAACTGCTTTAAGCCTGATTTAACTCTTTGATGATGTCCATGAATTAGTAAAATCTTTTTCCCATCATAAGATAGAAGCCGATATTCAGGTAATTTAATAAAAAAATCTGTGTTTCCTTTTACTGAAACAATTTTTAATTGTTCTAAAAGTGCTACTGATAATTGAGAATCGCCTGCATCAATGTGATGATCGATGTCCGGATGTTTACTTAAAACAGTATCGAGCATTTTAGTGGCACGATGAAGATCAGAGGTAATCAAGATTTTCATTTAAAAACTCCTTTAGATTTTTAAGCGCTAACCCTCGATGAGAAATTTTAATTTTCTCTTCTAAAGTAAGTTCAGCGAGAGTTTTATTGAAACTTTTAAGATAAAATAAAGGATCATAACCAAAACCACCATCGCCTTTGAGGCTATAACTGATTTCACCTTCAATAATTCCTTGAAAATAACTAGTTTGTTTAGTTTGAGGGTTGAAAAGCGCCAAAACAGTCCTAAATTGTGCTTTTCTCTCAGTTTTATTTTTAAGTTCAAAGAGAATTTTTTCATTGCGTTCTTCAGTTGTTTTTGCATAACGATGGGAATGGATACCTGGTTTCATTCCAAGCGAAAAAACTTCTAAGCCTGAATCATCAGCAAGAGCTAATATATTATGTTTTAGACCATAATATTGCGCCTTAATAAAGGCATTTTCAAAAAAGGTTTTACCGCCCTCATCAATTTCCTCACAATCATTTAAATCCTTTAAAGATAAAATTTCCAGCTCAAAAGATTTTAAAACATTTTTAATCTCTTTGATTTTGTTTTTATTCTGAGTACAGATTAGTAATTGTTTCATATTATTATTATATCACGTACTTTGTAAAACTAAACAAGTGTAGTATAATACTTGATAAGAGTGCGCAAATAATCGAATTATAGTTGAAGCGTATCAAGGTAAAAACTATGAAAAAACAAACCAATTTTACAACTAAAAAGGCTTTCTTTGTTTTATTTTTTTATTTTTTAATGATGTTTTTAATAGCAAGCTTTGTTGCTGTTTTTTTATATAGTTTTGATAAGACTACTTACGAATACTCAAGTACTGATGAAATAATTATTGAGCTTCAAACAGAGGCAGCCATCTCCTTTACAACTTCAGAAGACCTTGATAAATCCTTTTATGGCACTAAATTTATTGATACCTATCCCCTTAAAAATAGTTTCTTTTTAATAACTACAAAGGATCTCTTCCCGCGTGATTTAGAAATTGATGATGAATTTGTTAAAACTGTCTTTGAAGAACATAAATATACTGTCGATTCTTTTAAAATTAAACGACTTGCTAAAAAAGAAGATAACTCCGAGTTTTACAATTTATATAATATCGTTACGCCACAAATTGAAAAAGAAATCACTGGCAGTTTTGGCTTAAATGAATTAGGTGAAATTATTAATATTGTAGTTGTTTACATTTTAGTCTTTCTCGGTGTTTTCGCTTTTAGTTTTAAAATGCTAAAAGAAGAATTTCAAAACCTGCCGAAAGGCATTCTTTTTACTATCGGTGCGATTATTTTGGGTGTTTTAGTTGTTTATTTTGGTAATTTAATAAGCGCAATTATAAGTCAAATCTTATCTATTCTTTTCAAAGAAAAGATTGTCACTTCCCTCAATCAAGCAACTATTGAGCGGCAACTCACTAGTCAGTATGGGGCTTTAATTATTATTGTTGTTGTTTTATTAGGGCCAATTGTCGAAGAATTAGTTTTTAGAAAAGCATTTTTTACGCTAATAAAAAACCAGTGGGTTGCACTGGTTGTCAGTTCTTTACTCTTTGGTTTAATTCATGTTGTAACCGAAGCAAGCATCCATAGTTTTTTAATTAATTTAATCCCTTATTTAGTCTCTGGAATTGCTCTTGGTTTAATTTATATTTATAATAAGAAAAACATTGTTGTTTCAATGTTCACTCATATTTTAATCAATTTAATTTCGGTTATCATAGTATTTGTTAGCTATAGCCTTTAAATATTTTTTGTTTTTTTCAAGATTTGCATAATCATAACTGGTGAGGTGAAACTCATCTTTTTTATCTTCTATTCCTTGTTTTAAATATTGTGTTAACTTCTCATAATCTTTGTTGATAACCGCATACCTTAAAGGGTTCTTTTGGATGTTTTGTTTTACAAGCAAACTGTTTTGGAAAAATTTAAGTTTTTCAAGCATCATCAGATTATCGTTTTCTTCTGCAATCGAAAAAAGAGTTTCTTGATATTTGTTTCTGCCATCCAAATAACTTCCTTTTTTAAGCATCAATTCTAAGAGATTTAAGTTATTCATTCTCACTACTTCAAAAATCGGGGTCTCTTCATAATTGTTTTTATAATGAGGATTTTCATTTGTTGATAATAAATATTCAACCATTTGAAAACCCCCAGCTTTACAAGCTAAATGAAGCAAAGTGTTATTTTTATTATCTTTTTTATTTAACATTGCAGATAGTTGATTAATCTTTTTAAAAACATTGACATCTCCACTTCTAATTGCGTAAAAGAGTAATGATTCACCATTATCATTTAAAGCTAAAACATCTGATCCACTTTCAATTAATAATTTTATTATTTTTAAATCACCTTTTAAGACTGCGTGGTGTAGAGGTGTTTCATTATAAATATTTCTAACTAAAACATTGCCATAATAATTAATTATTTTTAAAGTAGCTTCAAAATTTCCTTTTTTAACAGCCTCAAAAATTGCAGTCTCACCGCGATTGTTCTTTAAATTGGGATTAATATGGTTGGCTAATAAATAATTAATTATTTTTTTTGCCCCACCTCTAATTGCATAATGAAGAAGCGAATCTTGATTCTTATCTTGCATATCTAAGTGGATTGCAGTTGTTAAAAAATAGTCTAAATTGTTGTTACTCGCCTGTACAAAGGGATTCATTTTATCACCAAAAATATTATACCATAAAAAAAACCAGAAACTATTTTCACCTTTTAATAATTTCTGATCTTTTATTTTTCTTTAAATCACTAGCTGCTTTATTTTGTAAACATCCTTTTTTCACTATTAAACATTACAGTAAGTGAGAAGACTAAAAGTCCAGCAAAAGCCAAATTCGCGGTTGAACCAATTAAAAGATAAATCATATTGTTGTGGCCTGAAAAAGCTCCTTTTAATAGTTGAGCAGTATTATAAATTGGAATTAAATATAAATATAGTTTATCTGTTGGTTTATGGTCATACATTGTCAACATTCCAACTACAATTGCAACAATCATTATTGGCGCTACTAACGAGGCTGCTTCTTTAACATTTCTTGCAAATGCTGAAATATTAGAAATTAAAGCTATTACGACCAAAACACTTGAAATTAAAACAATTAAAACAAAGAAATATGTTGAGGCCGTATAATTGAGTGAAGTTGCTCCTTCAATTGCCATCAGTTTCGGCAGAGATAAAATTATCCCAATAAAGCTTGAAAGTGAAGCTAAAACCGCTAAAATACTCAATGATAAAATCTTTCCTAAAGCAATTTGACTCCGTTTTGTCGGTGTTGCTAACAATGTCGCAATAGTACCGCGTTCTTTGTCGCCAGCAATGGATTCTGGTCCAACTGAAATCGCTCCTTGAAAAAGAAAAGTAATTATTAACATCGGAAGAATCATCGACATAATATTCATCCCAACGCCAACTTCGGATAAATTGACATGTTCAAACCGAACCGACTCACCATCAATTAAAGTTTGAGTATATTCATTGCTTTGAAATACCGCATCGACTAATTGGACCAAGCCTAAAGAATTAATATTACTGTCATTATAATAATATTTCATCACATTTTGCGCTTTATCATAGTGAATTAGTAGCTGAACCATATCAGCTTTAATCTCTTGTTCAAGCTCAGGAATTCTCTCTACTTCCACAGTTTCAAAGATTAATTCTGTATCAACATATTCAGCTATTGAGATCATATCTGTTTTAATTTTTTCAGTTAAACCGACTTCTAAAATTGTATAGGTTTTATCTGGTTCAGCAATTTTCTCGACAGCTGCACCCATAATTGTATAGATTAAAAAGATAACTAAACCAGGTAGGATAAAGGTTGTAAAAATTAATTTTTTATCTTTAAAAACTCGTGCGAGTTCTTTTTTCATTACTATCCAAATATTTCTCATTATATTTCTCCTGATTCTCGCTGATAAATCTCAAAAAAAACATCTTCTAAAATTCCTTGTTCTTTAAGATTAGCAACATCATCCTCTAAAACTAAGCGTCCATCGACAATAATTCCTACTCGATCACAAATTCTTTCAACTAAAGAAAATATATGCGTTGAAATAATCATTGTATAATTTTGTTCTTTTAATTCTAAGAGAAAATCAATAACTATTTTGGCAACTAAAACATCTAACCCATTTGTTGGTTCATCAAAGATAATTATTTTCGGATCGTGAGCAAGCGAAATCGCTAGCGATGCTTTTTGTTTCATCCCAGAAGATAAATCTCCCACTTTAACCTCTTTAAAATCTGTGACATCAAATCTATCGAACAACATCTTTTTGCGTTTTTCTCTCGTATCAGGGTCAACGCCATGTAAATCACTATAAAAATTATATAAAAAATTAGGCGTGAAAAATTCTTCAAGTTTCAATTCACTCGTTAAAAAACCTATTTTCCGCCTGACCTCTAACGGTTCTTTTAAAGCATCAATTCCAGCAACAAAAATTTGTCCCTCATTAGGCTTAATCAAGGTTGAAATCAATCTTAAAGCGGTTGTTTTACCCGCACCGTTGGGGCCTAAAAGACCATATATTTCGCCTTCGTAAACTTTTAAAGATACTTGATTAACAGCTGTAAGCAACTTTTCTGAAGTTTTGTTTATTTTGCGCTGTTTTTTGGAAAGAATAAATCTTTTTGTTAGATCCCTTAATTCAATAACACTATCCATCACTTCGCTCCTTTTAAAATATTTCGCAACGTTCTCATTATAACACTTTAATTTTAAATTTTAAAGGACTAATTGCTATTTATTATAAATAACTTAACTTTAATTTATATTTTATTAAATAAATATATCGATGTTCTTAAACTTTTTGAAAAAAAAAGACCAAGAGGTCTTTTTTATCAAAACTTAGGATTTTACAGCATCCTTTAGGCCTTTTCCAGCTCTAAACGCTGGTGTTTTTTGGGCTGGGATGTGAATAGCTTCACCAGTTCTTGGGTCTCTACCGCTTCTTGCAACACGGTCTCTTACTTCAAATGTTCCAAATCCAGTAATGACAACTTTTTCTCCACCGGCTAATGTTTCAGCAATGGTATCTGTAATTGCCGCTAAAACTAATTCCGCATCCTTTTTGGTTACTTCTGCTTTTTCTGCAACAACTGCAATTAGTTCTGTTTTGTTCATGTCGAACCTCCTTTTTAATCATTATGTAGCCATTATATCACTTAAACTATGATATTGCAACGTTTTTTATTATTTTTACATTTAATACGATAACTATGCACGTGAAAGCGTTTTTTAGGCTGTTTTTTGAAATGGTTTAGTTATTCAATTTTTTCCTCTTTTAATTCACTTGAAAGAATATTTGTTAAAGCTTCACTTATTGACATTTTATTAAAAATCACTTCATAAGCATAACAAATTATCGGCAAATATATTCCTTCTTTTTTAGCTAAATGATAGAGAGCTTTAATCGAGCGGAATCCTTCAATTGTTTGCGGTTCTTGAGCATAGATTTCATCAATAGACAAACCTTCGCCGATTCTTTTACCTGCCCTAAAGTTTCTCGAGTGTTCGCTACTTGCGGTTACAATTAAATCACCTATTCCGGTCAATCCAAACACCGTTTCTTTATTTCCACCATAATACTCTACAATTCGAGCTATTTCTAAAATTCCTCTTGTTATTAAGGCAGCTCGGGCATTTTCTCCCATTCCGTAGCCTGTTGAAATCCCACTGACAACTGCAATTGCGTTTTTTGCTGCACCACCAACCTCTGAACCAGTAACATCAAATGAAGTATAAACTCGCATATAAGTGTTATTGGAAAATATTTCTTGAATAGTTTTAGAAAGTTTTTCGTTTTCTGAGGCAGCTGTCAAGAGAGTAATTTTTCGCTTAATCACTTCTTCCGCATGACTTGGTCCTGTCAATACTGCATAGCCAGCCAAATACTTTGGATCTATCTCTTCTTCAACTAATTGACTAATCCTTTTTCCACTCTCTGGCTCTAAGCCTTTCGAGACATCAATAAAATAAGTCTTTTTTGTTAAAAGAGCGTTGATCTGTTGTAAAACTGGCCGCATCACTCTTGTCGGAATTGCCAAAATTAAATAAGTGACTTTACTAGTTACAGCAGATAGATTGGTAGTTGCTTCTATTGAACTCGGTAACTCTACATTAAAAAAAGGATGTTGCCGATTATTGATTTTTTCAACATTTTTGATGTTGATATCATAAATAATAACTCGATGTCCATTATCTACTAAAAGTTGCGCTAAAGTGCTTCCCCATGCGCCGCCGCCAATAATGCCAATTAACATTTTACTCGCTCCTTTTTCTAAATATCAGTTTAATTGGGGTTCCTGTAAAATCAAAAACTTCTCGCAATTTATTTTCTAAATATCTTTTGTAAGAAAAATGTACAAAGTTGGGGTTATTAACAAAAATAACAAAAGTTGGTGGTTTAACTGCAACTTGGGTCATATAGTAAAAGTTTGCTAAATTCTTTTTATACATTTTTGGTGGTACCAATGATGTCATATCATTTAAAAAATTATTTAAAACTGGTGTTTTTAAAGTTTTGTTGTAGTTTTGATAAGCCTTTTGAATCGCAGTAAATATTGTTTCAATCCGTTGATTAAGCAAACTTGAAACAAAACAAATTTCCGCAAATGGTAAAAATTGAAATTCTTCTCTCACCATTTTCTCATAGTTTTGCATTGCTTTGCTATCTTTTTCAACTAAATCCCACTTATTTACAACAATTACACATCCTTTACTATATTCAGTAATCAGACCTGCAACATGTTTATCTTGGTTGATCAAATCCCGCGAAGCATCAATTAAAAATAAGACTATATCACTTCTTTCTGTCGCTTGAAGTGCTCTAAGAAGAGCATAACGATCTGTTGATTGATAAATTTGTCCTCGTTTTTTAATTCCCGCGGTGTCTACTATCGTATATTTCTCGCCATCACGAGTAAACTTAGTGTCGATTGCATCTCTTGTTGTTCCTGCTATTTCTGAGACAATAACCCTCTGTTCACCTAAAATAGTGTTGACAAGGCTTGATTTTCCAACATTAGGATAACCAATTACCGCAAGTTTAATTGTGTCCATTTCCTCTTTTTGGCTTTCTTTAGGCATCAGTTCGACAATCTTGTCTAAAACGTCACCAAAGCCAATTCCATGTAGAGCTGAGACGGCAAATGGATCGCCAAACCCTAAACTGTAAAAATCATAGATTAAATTGACCATCTCTTTATTGTCGACTTTATTGACCAAAACTAAAACAGGTTTTTGATAGCTATAAAGGATTTTTGCGATTTGACTATCTATCTCTGTAAGACCAGCTCTTGAATCAACAACAAATAAAATAAGACTTGCTTCATCGACCGCAAACAAGGCTTGTTGTTTAACTTGTTCTAAAAAAGGAGCATCGCCAATGTCGATGCCCCCAGTATCTATCAGACCAAAGGATTTAGTTAACCATGTTGCCCGAGCATAGATTCTATCTCTAGTCACTCCAGGCATTTCATCTGTTATCGCCTTACGATCTCCAATCATTCGATTAAAGATACTAGATTTTCCTACGTTCGGTCTGCCAACAATTGCAACATTAAATGGCATTTTATCACACTACTTTATTATCTTGTCTTATTCTTCTTCACTCTCTAATACTTCTGCAAATAAGTCTCCAATTGTAGTTGTTTCATCAGTTTCGTCAACCAAATATTTTTCATATTCGCTTTTCTCTGCAACAATTTCAGCTTGTCTAATTGAAAGTCTTAAATGCCATCTTTTAGGATTTACATCCGTGACAAGTGCTTTAAGTTTATCTCCCGCTGCGAACAATTTTTCAGGCTCTGTTACCCTTTGCCGCGAAAGTTCATTTAAAGGAATAAAACCGTTGACTCCTTTTGCTTCTACTGTAACTCCTTGTTCAGCAACTTCAACTACTTTACATTCAACCTCTTCACCGCGTTTAAACGAAACATCTTTCCAAGGATTATCTAACAATAATCTTCTCGACAAACTTATTTTATTGCGTTTTGGTTCAATTAGCGTGATAACAGTTTCCACTTTATCGCCAATTTTAACATAACTTTGGAAATTATCATCCGGATTCCAAGAGTATTCACTGCGGTGCAATAAACCTCTAACTTGTTCTTTAAGTTCTAAAATTATTCCAAACGGCAATTTTTGAACAACTTCACCAATGACAGTATCCCCCTTTTTATGCTTTTCAACAAAAGTTTCAAAAGGCGTTGGCAATAAAGCTTTAATTGATAAATCTAAAGAACGATCTTTTTTAATAACTTTAACAGTTACTGTATCGCCAACTTTTAACACATCTTTTATATCTTCAACTCTAGTATGTTTGATTTGAGAAATTCTTAATCTTCCAGCAACATTATTAAATCTAATTAATGCCATGTGTCTTTCAATTCTTTCAACTCTACCGGTTAAGACATCACCAGTATTAATGCTTTCAAATTCCTCTTCTCTTAACTGTTGACGCTCTTCGCGCTCTTTAATTCTTCTCTCTTCAAAGATTTTTTTCCTTGAAGCAATAATTCTGGGGCGCTTACCAGGTTTAACTTCAATAATATGGACATCCAAATCTGTCCCTTTTAATTCAGCTTTTTTCTCCACAAGCTCATTATCTAAAAGACCATAAGGTAGAAAAGCAGAAAAACTGAGCACTTGTAAATGTAGTCCACGACTGTCTACTCTTGTAACTTTAACATTAATTATTTCTTCGTTTTTGTAAATTTCTTTTACTTTTTCATATTCTTCATGTCTGACAATCGCATTTCGGTCAAGCAAAATTGAACTAATATCATCAGTTTCTGTTATTTGAGAAACAATTGCTTCAATTTTATCTCCCTCTTTTACTTCGTCGATAAAACTGTCAATTTTTTTCCCAAAATGATTGCGATACATTTTCGCTTCTGCATTATTTTCAAGTGTAATATAGATTAAATCCTCTTCCACTTTAAAAATAGTACCTGTAACTTTCTGTCCCCGTTTAACTCGCTTTATTACAACGTCTTCCATTGTAATCTCATTTTTCTCTTTTGCCATGATAGGTCTCCTTTTTAACTATTTCATTAATAATTACTTGCACTGTGTCTTCAATACTATAATCTGTTGTATCAACTATAATTGCATCTTTAGGTATGATTAACGGCGATGCCTTTCGTGTTGAATCTTTTAAGTCCCGCATTTCAATATCTTTTATTACTGTAAGCAGATCAATCTCTAAACCCTTTTGGTGAAGTTCAAGCATTCTTCGTTTCGCTCTTTCTTCAACATTAGCAGTTAAAAATATTTTTAAATCTGCATCAACTAAGACAACACTTCCGATATCTCTACCATCCATTATAACATTTTTACCATTTGCTGCTTGTTTTTGGATTTTAACTAAGTGTTTTCTAACAGTTGGAAAACTCGATACTTTGGAAACATTTTTAGTAACTTTGTCGCTTCTAATCTTTTCAGTTACATCTTCACCATTTGCATATATTTTATCATTGGTGTAATTTATTTTAACCATTTCAACAAAATCATAAGCTTGTTCATCATCTAAATCAATACCTTCTTTTAAGGCGACATATGTAATTGCCCGATACATCGCACCAGTATCGATATGAATTAAATTAAGCTCCTCTGCAACCCTTTTACTAATCGTCGATTTTCCACTACCAGCGGGGCCATCTATTGCAACATGAAAATTGGGCATAAAAACCTCCGTATTTTCTACCATTATAACATTTATATTTTTAAATTGCTATTTATTATTGTTTTAAAATCTCACTTTTTCTTGTTTGCGTATAGCTTTTTGACTTCATGAATTTTTAGCTCACGATAACTCCCTCGCTTTATTCCTTTAAGTGTTAAAAAATCAAAACCTATTCTTGTCAAACTTTTTACTGGATAGCCAACCGCTTCAAACATCTTTTTTACTTGTTGATTTTTTCCTTCAATTAAAACTATTTCAACTAAAGAAGACTTTTGCTGAACATTGTGTTCTTTAACTCTAACTAATGTTGATCTACTTTGATAGTTCTCAATTTCAACACCTTGTTTTAAAGTTTTTATCGCTTGCCTACTAATCAAACCTTCAACTCTTGCTAAATATGTTTTAGGAACCTCATATTCAGGCCTTGTCAAAAGATAAGTTAGTTGGCCATCGTTGGTCAACAATATCGCTCCAGCAGTATCATAATCAAGCCTCCCGACAGGAAATATTCGTTTTTGCTTGTCCGCTTCTAAAAGGAAGTCAAGCACTGTTTTTCTTCCTTTTTCATCTGCAACAGAACTAATAACTCCGCGTGGCTTGTTGAGTAAATAATAAACTAAATGTTCTTTTTCTATCTTCATCCCCTGATAAGCTACAAGATCATTTTCTTTAACATAATATCCTGGTTCACTAACAATTTCTCCATTGATTGTTATTTTACCAGCAGCGATTATCTCTTTGCTGCTTCTTCTCGATGCTACTCCCGCTTGAGCTAAATACTTATCTAATCTCATGATTTACCACCCGAATAATTATATCATATTACAACTACAAAAAAACAATTAAACCTTTCACAATAAAAAGTCATTATTTTAAATCAATTAGACCTTTAAATTTATCATTTTTTTGTTGAAACAATTTTTTTGTTAGCTCTTTCGCGAATTTTTTCTTTATTTTGTTTTAGTTTTTTTTGAATTGAATCAACCTGTTTTTGCTTTTGAATAATCAATGTTTTTTTCTGTTTATCAAAACTTTCCTCTTCTTGCTTAACATAGCTTTTCGCTTTATTCTCTTTTAAAAGTTCAGCTTGTTTTAAAGCTAGTTCAACTCTTTTATTTTGTTCAGCTTCAAAAATTTCTAATTCATCCTTATAACTTCTTTCAAGTGCTTCTAGCTCTTTAGCAATTAAAAGTTTTTCCGCTTCAAGCTTTTCTTTATATTCAGCAGCAATCTTCTCATAAGATTCTGCTAGTTTTAATGAAAAATCCTTTTCAATTTCTTTTGTTTTCTTCAAAGCTTCTTCATTATTTTCTCTTGCTAAATGTTTTAAGGCTTCTTTCTGCAGTTTTAAAGCTTCGTTTAACCATTTTTTTTCAAGGCTTAAACTCTCTTTATAACCTGCTTGTTTAACCTCTCTTGCTATTTTAACCACATTATATTTTCTAAGTGCTTCTTCATAACGCTTAACCGCGTGAGTGTGTGACAAAAGCTGTCCGAAAACATCATCATCTTGTTCTAACTCAAAATGATAATTAAAAACTTGATCAGCGATTGAATATTGATCTAATAAAACCTGTTTCAAACTCAATTCTAAACTGTCATTGGTTTTTTTAATTTTACTAAATTGATCAGCTAAAATTTCTTTTGCCTTATCCAAATAATATTGACTTGCAAGTTGTGGTTCTAAATCATATTCTGGGATTTCAAGGGAAAGATTATTAGCATAGCTGTTTAAATCGCGTTTTTGCGGTTTTTCTCTTCTTATGACTGGATCATCTGAAATTAAACTACCGCTTCTAAGGCCACTATTAACATAGAAAGATGAAAACATTGTCATTAAAATTTGATTGATTTGGTTTCGGTAATTCGCGGTCAGAGATTGATCAATTATTGCTTGTTCAAGAGTGTAATCTAAAACGTGAAGTTGGTCTAAATATAACCATAACATATAGGCATTTCTAAAATCCGGGTTGCGAAGAATTATTTGTGTTTTCATAATTGGCGGTTTAACTTTTTTATAACGCTTCATCGTCTGCATGAAATCACTGCGATACATTTGTGAAACAATTTTATGTGCTTCTTGAGTCCGTTCATAAACTCGCTTATTATGGGTGTCAATTTCTACGGTATCAATATCTTTTACTGCTACTAAATCAACATTTAATCGGTAATCAATATTATTAACAATAAAACTACTTTCTGTTTTAAATTTGGTCTCCTCAAAACCGTGAATGTGTTGTTTAATAACATTCAATCTATCGAGTAAATAGTAATGTAATCTATCTATTAATGTCATAATAAAGCGATTTTCATAAATACCATAGTCAATTTCTGACAAGATATTTAAAACTCTTTCTGGAACAACACTACCATCCTCGCTTACTTCTTTAATATTGCGGGTATTACGGATTAAATGTCTAATTGATTCAGGATTGGTGCGTCTAGTTTTCTCGATTGGCAAAATTTCATCTTCATATTTTAAAGCGTTTTTTAAATTGCGAATTATGTGATTCAAGCTTGAGAAAAAAGACTCAATATTGACTAACCAGTCTTCTTCAAACTTTTTATATTCCAAAGTCTGAATTTGAGTTTGTTTAAACAAGGCATCTTTTTGAGCCTCAGAAAATGCTTGTAATGTTTTTAAATCTTTTGTGGTTTTTTCAAATGACTCCAGCACATCCTTAAAAAAAGCATCCCTTTGAGTTTTTATCTTCACTTATTATCACCTTAAATCCGTTTAATATATTCTCTTATCAAAGCACTAGATTTAACCAGTTGGGCATCGCCAAACAAGTCATCAAAAACAGTTAAGAGTTCCTCTAATTCTGTTTTTAAGAAAGGAAGGTTCAATGATTCAAATTTGCGAATAATTTTTCGAGCTATTAAATAATCAATCCCTTCTATTTCGCTTCTGCCACAAGCAATATAAACTGGAACAAACTCTAAAAGTTGTTTCATAATTCTATTGCCAAAAGTAATTTGGAATGTTTTGGAAATATATTTGTCTAACATTTCCAACGAATCTAAACTTTTAGTTGAAATGCTATATTTTTCTACTGCTTCTTCAAATAATTTCTTTAAATAATCATAAGATATTTTAATGTTGCTAGTATCCGGTGCTGAAAATGGAGTTGCTCTTTCATTTAATACAATCGTTGAAGCTCGATCATAAACTTTATCGGTTATCGCAAATGTTGAATCATCGTTATTTGCTGTACCAACAAACCAAATATTTTCAGGAATTTTAATATTACCTTCTTTTAAGTTCATCGGATCGCCTATTAATTGTTCAGGAACGATTTCTAAAAGCCATTCATCGCTGCTTGGCAGTTCTAATAATGAAAGAAAATCAGCAAAATAATACTCAACCCGGGCCAAGTTCATCTCATCCAATAAAATCACATTAATGTCTGTCCGGTATGTTGCTTCATAAATACTGCTTAAAAATTCTGTTTCGTTAAACTTCTTTGTAAACTCATTAAAATATCCCATCATCTCAAAACGGTCACGCCATGATGGTTGAACAGAGATTATTTTACAATCATTAGAAATAAACTTGCCAAACACATAGGGAAGTGAGGTTTTACCTGTCCCTGATATTCCTTCAATAATTATCAATTTGGATGTCGCCATTCCAGCAATAAAAGTTGCCATAACTTCTTCATTATAATAAAGTTTGTGGTGATGCGAAGCATAGTTTCTAAAATGATTTATTAGTTGATTTAAAGTTAGTTTATCACTTTCTTCCATATATGTTGGTAAAACGGTGTATTTATATTTCTCATCGATTAAATTAAGCTTAGTAAATCTGCTTCCTTTAGCTATTTGCTGCTTAGGTTTTGCCAAAGTAAGTGGACTTGTTGAGCTTTCTTTAGTTTGTGTAAAACGCCCACTTCTAATCTTTCTTTCTAGGTGATTGATTTGATTTAAAAGGGTCATTTTATCATACTCTATTTTAGAAAAGCGGAAATATCTTCTAATCAACTGGATTAAGACAATATAGAACATTAAAATCAAAAAAACAAAGATTAAAATAAAGAAAATTGACAACAACCAATCAAGAAATGAGAAACTTTGTGAAGCCTCTCTAAATGTCTTAACATACTCAATCGGAAAGCCGACAAATAAATTATAAAAACCAAGGAAAAATCCTTTTATTAAAGTCCAGACATCTTCGAAAAATTTTTTAAAAAAATCGATAAACCACTGTGCAAAATTAGCCATATCTCATTATCCCTTTCTCTGTCGGTTTTTATTATTATTTGTTGGAAGTTCTATTTTGGTAGTTAGATGTGTGACACCTGAAACATCTATTTCTTCTCTTGGTCTTGTTGTTTTTAAAAGAACATCTAAATGATTAACTGAAGCAAAATATAATAGTTCGGTTAAACCTTCTTCAGAAAGTAAATTTTCTGTTATCTCCAACCGATTAATATTATATAGCTGAACTGAAGCATAAGTGTCTGCTAAAATCTTTTCAATATCAAATGATATTTTTACACCGCGATTGCTGAGCAATAAAATATTTTTAATAACGATTTGTTCATTTTTAATCTTTGTCGGTTTTAACGATATCGTAAGAAACTCCAAAGAATAACCATAGTTCTGAATCATTTCTTCAATGTTTTCAACAAAGTTTTCATTTTCTAATGTTGAAAGTAATATTGGAAGAACAATCTTGCTTTCAATTTGGAGAGTTGAAAAATCAAGCAAGAACTTCTCAATAAGCCAAAGATTTGCCCAAGATTGTTCTAAAGGTGGAAGCGACATTAAATAATTTGTGAAGGATAAGTCATTGATTAACAACTCTGGATAAATCTCCCTAAACTCATTGTTTTTGATCTTTGTTAAATCAGATAAATTGGCTTTTACAACACTTGTTTCAAGTTTGGTTAAAGTATTTTGATAATCAACTAAAGAAAAATCACTACTACCATTATACCTCACTACTTCACCCAATAGTCTTCTTGATTGAATTAAGGAATGATACGCTTTTTCGATGCTTCTAATTTCTAAATAATTTTTATCTTCAATAAAAGAAACACTGACTGAATTGCTGATTGTCCTTTCTGACAAGTAAAACGGGGTTTTAGCAGCTTGTTTAAGACTCTCAGCAAAACTAATCTCATCATAATCTTCTTTACGAGAATAAATAACAAATGTGTCTCTATTAGGCAACTGCGCAACCTTACCACCAAAAGGCAACATCACACTTAAATCTTTAGCTGNNTCCTTAGGAGATTATTGTCATATTTTAACACTAAAAGACTAAATCGGTCAAGGCTAACAAAATATAAATAAAATTGCTCTTTATTTAAAATTTGATACCCCAAGTAATCTTTAAAGGTTTTATATTTAATAACTAAACCAAGTGTTGCCATCTTATTCTTTTTCATCTGCTTTCGCGATTTTAAAAACCAAACTATTAATAAATAAATTGCTACACTAAATATCGCAACCAAACCAAAACTAAGTAAAATTTTTTGTGTAGTCGTCATCTTTAACTCGCTATTTAAAGTTTATTTCTACTCTAAATATAACTCCTTTCCTTTTCCTTTTTTAAAACCCTTTTTTTATTAACTTAAAATATTAATTCATCATGTTCATTCTTTTTTCTTTTGTTTCTTGTAAAGAGGAGAATTAAAACTGTAATAATCCACAAGAGGATGCTTAAAATTAGCAGTACAGTCAATAATAAATCTGGCTGGTGCTCTTTATAAATATTTAGTTGATAATAATTAAATGTTTCTCCATCTTCAGCTAAAACCTTAAGTAAAACTACATTATTCCCTTCTAGTAAGTCTTCTATTGTAATTGAAACCTCATCTGTCAAGTTTTCTGTATGATAGTTTTCAATTGCGACTTTGGCATTAGGATTAAATGTTTCTGCACTGATTTTTAATTTGCCAGTTTTATGACTAATCGTCAAGTTATAATTGTATTTACTCTTCTCAAAAGCGATACTATGATCCCCAACTGAAAGAGCCTTTAATTGAGCATTGGAGTCTAAAACCGCACTTCTGAAAGTATTGATTGTATATACCTGAGTTTCTAATTGGTCTGCAGATGTTACAAACACACGAATCCTTTCATCATCACTACCAATTGGATATGTTCCAAATCCAGTTACTTTAGCGCCTTCTTGATCTTGGGCCGCTCCAGTAATGCGGAGATTTCTAATGAATTGATCTAAGACAATTGAATACTCAAATGTTTCTGGATTAAATTCAAAATTAGTTAAATCAATTGCGCTATCATCATTATATTCTTGACCACTACAACCACGAATAATTAAGTTTTTAAGCAGAGCATTACTATCTACAAACATAATTATTAATGTATATGATTTAATTGATTGATCTTCTGAACGAACATTTACTGTAATTGTGTTTGTTCCATTTTCTAATTGTCGATAACCTGTTCCTGTTATTATCGCTGTTGGTTCATTTGAAGTTGCTTCAATTAAAATTTCAGCCTCGCTACAGTTTGAACGGGTCAAATTATAACTAAATTTATCGCTAGCAAAGCCGGGAACTTGAGTCCCATCAATAGTTAGATTTGTCAACAGAGCATTACTCCTAGGTTCTTCGCGGACTATCGTTAAAGAATAAACAGCTGTTGAATAGGCACCACTTTGACTCTCTACATAAAACTCATAAGTAATTAAATTATTATTAAAAGTCTTTATTCCTGCCCCATATACTCTGCCAACCGCTTCAATATTTAAAGCCGTATGAGTTACAAAATAAGGAGTAGTTATTTGATAACTATAAACATCACTTGCAAAGTCAAGATCAGAAAAATAAGTTACTGAATCGCTGCCGATTAACTTAACGCTTTCAATCTCAGCGATATCATCTAACGTAATTCCTCGATAAATATTAATCGTATAAGTGTCAAAAGCACCGCTTTCAGCTTCAACTCCGATTGTAATAATATTATGATACTGGCCATCGACAAGACCTTCTAAACGAATGTTTCCAGCACCGTAAACAATTTGCGAAACATGATTTTTAACCGCTGTAGCAACAACTGACATCAGATTTGAGTCTTCTGCTAAATAAATAATATAATCTCTTGTGGAAGGTCTAAACTCAGAAGTAAACGCCAATTTATTTCCTTGTTTATCTAACACTTCGAGCGACTCTAAAGTCGTATCATCACTTGGCGCTTGGCGATACACTTCAATTTGATAACGATATCCTTTAACACCATTTTCAGCAGTAGCATAAACTGAAAAGATATTTGAACCTTGTTCCAAATCAAGTTTTAATCCACTACCATCAATTGTCGCTTTTTCATGAGCAGTCGCAATTATTTCGATATGATTTCTTTGATAAGGGATTTCAACTCGATAAACTTGAATCTCGGGATTATAATCAGGCAATAATTGATATCCACTTATCTCAAGGCTTTTAATTTCATTATCAAAACTAACACTATTTATTTTTATTTTATATGTTCTTATTGAATCATCTTCTGCTGTCACAACGATATTAAAAATATTCATTCCAGAAGTAATTTGTTGCTCGCCAATTTGACCACTGATTTGAGCACCTGGATCATTAGCCCTAGCGCCGATTAGAATCTCTGCAACTTTTTCTTCATCATAAACATACTCATAAGTTAATACTTCTGGATCGAATCCTTCAATAGTATCGCCATCAATTGTTAAATTTTTTAAGCTATTATCACTGCTTGGATCAGCTTTATTTAATTTAAACTTATATTCACTCGAGACAACATTGCCGCTTTTTGAAGTGATTTTAAACGTAATAGTTGTCTCTTTAGCTACTAATGAATATTGTCCAAGTCCAGTAAATACTGCACCATCAGGACTTGTCGCACTTAAGACAACAGTCGTTAAATTGTAAGGAACATCGATTATATAATTTGTTTCACTGTACGTGAAGTAATGATATGGAGCAGTTTGTTTATCTTCTAAACTTAAATATAATACTCCATCACCATAAAGCGTTAAATCATCGATAATAATGCTGTCTTCTGGATCAATATTTCGTGTTATGATAACTTCATAAATTTTAATTGTAACTTCATCTTCAGCTGTCACTTTAACTAAAAATCTATCTGTCGTCTCGCCAACACCAGAACCTAACACAAACACACCAATGCCATCGATTGATTTAACGATAACATTGCTAAAGGCTTCAATTTTAATTTCTGCAACTTCTGGTTTTTCTGTTAAGTCAATATTATAGATTACCGTTTCAGAATCAAAAATTGGACTTAATGGTAAGACTTGACCTGTTACATTATCAATAACAACTAAAGAAATTAAACTCGCATCGCTATTTTGCTTTTTAATTTTAATGCTGTAAATATTTTGATCGCCATTTTGAGCAGTGACTAAAACAGTGTAAATATCACCATCTGATTGTAATATTTTTGCACCATCTCCGACAACTACCGATTTATTAGGTCCTACGGCAACAATCTCAATAGCCTCAATATTAGGCTTTACAACTACTTCTTGATATGATTTATAAATATCTAAAATTAGTTGCTCTCCATCAGCAATAATATAAAACTCCTCTAAAACATTATCGGTTTCAGGTTCCTCCCGAGAAATTCTTACTTTATAAATCTTATCGCTTTCAGTTCCATCTTGGGCAGTTACCTTAAGATAAACATCTTTAAAGCTTCCCGCTTCAACTAAGTGAAAACCGGCACCAACAACACTTGCATATGGATCTGTAATTGGCTTTAAATAAACTTGATTATCTTCATATTTTAAGACTAAATCATATTCAGTTTGGTTCTCATCATAATCAATAATATAATCATAGTTTGTTCCTTGAACTAAAATGTCATAAAGTGTATTATCGATACTCAATGGACCACCACTAGAAGCTTTCTTTTTAACAATTAAAATATATTCAACTGTCTTTGACTTATCTTCAGAAACAGCCTTGACTGAAAACTCATTGAGGCCCTCAAAAACAATCTGCCTTCCATCACCAGTTAAAGTGCCATAAGGATCTGAGATAACAGCATTAATATTAAGATAATTTATCTCATTTTCAACTTCTCCTAAATCATAATAGTAAATCTCAGGATTATAGTCTAGTTCTACTCCATTGTTAAGACCACTAACCGCTAAACTTGTAATCGCAATATCACTGTTTTGAACTACCACAAAAATCGTGTAGTTTTCAACAACACCTGATTCTGCAATTACACTAAACTCAACTTTATTAGTCTGCCCTGGTATCAATGCAATCTTGCCTATTTGGCCAGAAGTTGTCGCATTATTATCTTTTGGTTGATAAGCTAAATTAACAAAATTGTTGTTTCTGTTAACAGTCAATTGATAATAATTTAAATCTTCATTAAAGAGAACTAAAGCATTATCTTCTGAAGCGCCAATTAAATAATCATCTTCTTTATCTTTAAGGGTTAAAAAGGTTAATTTAGTATTATCTGAAGCAACCTTCCGAACAATATTAATTATGTAATTATCACCAACATCTCCATTTTCCGCTACCACATTAAATGTAATAACTTGTGGCACATTAACATCTAGTGGGTAAACTCCGTCACCATGAACTTCCGCTCTTGGATTAGCATTTAAAACTAAATATATTTCTTCAACTTGATAGCCAACTTCGATATTGTATTCATCAACGCTACTGTCAAAGTCTAAGTAATCAAAGTCTTTATTATCTTTCAAGTTCGCACTTATTATCGCTTTATCATC
>LSQX01331173.1_pt2 | contig 23921 bp, 24 predicted proteins | sample 654561 | NCBI WGS metagenome assembly LSQX01 (sample SAMN04489861, study PRJNA283612) | anaerobic digester metagenome | isolation source: 4 biogas reactors fed with cattle manure at either 37C or 55C with and... | place: Denmark: Kongens Lyngby | collected 2014
CCGTCATCCCCTTTGAAAGCATTTCATAAACTTCACGCGCTTCAAAATCAATCTTTCGGATGTCAAAATCAGGCACACGTCTTTTTATCATCTTTTCGGCGTCACTTATGACTGTCAGCGTGCGAAGCCCTAAAAAGTCCATCTTAACAAGTCCCAGCCGCTCCAATGTCGTCATGGTGAACTGCGTCACAATTGTGTCGTCATTTTTTGCAAGAGGAACATATGTTGAAACGGGATCTTGCGATATGACGACTCCGGCGGCGTGTGTGGACGTGTTTCTCGGCATGCCTTCAATCTGCTTTGCCGTATCTATCAGGTCTTTGATTTGCTCGTTTCCCTCATATGCCTCACGCAGCTCAGACGACTTTAAAAGCGCCTTGCCGATTGTCATTTTCAGCTCGTTTGGGATGAGCTTCGCAATTGAATCGACGACGGAATAAGCAATGCCCAAAACTCTCCCGACGTCGCGTATCGCCGCCCTCGCGGCAAGCGTGCCGAATGTGATTATCTGCGCCACATGATCCGCGCCGTATTTTTCGACAACATAGTCAATGACCTCCGCCCTGCGAACATAACAAAAATCAATATCGAAGTCGGGCATTGTCACGCGCTCGGGGTTTAAAAAACGTTCAAAAAGAAGGTTGTATTTCATCGGGTCTATTCCTGTAATGCCCAAGCAGTAAGCCGCGAGACTGCCCGCGCCGGAGCCTCTGCCGGGACCGACGGGAATACCGCGGCTTTTGGCGTAATTAATAAAGTCGCCGACTATCAAATAATAATCGACATACCCCATTTTGTTGATAACATCAAGCTCGTATTCAAGCCGCTCCGCATATTCCTCAGGCGGGTTTTCACCGTAATGACCGTGAAACCCCTGATATGCCTGCTCGCTGAACCATTCAAAATGATCGCGCCCGTCAGGCACGTCAAAATGCGGCAGCTTTGTGTTGCCGAACTCAAAATCAACACGGCAGCGGCGCGCTATTATGTCGGTGTTGTCGACAGCCTCCGGGCAGTCGGAAAAAAGAGAGCGCATCTCATCCTCGCTTTTGAGGTAAAACTCGTCCGATTCAAACTCTATGCCCGTAGTCTCGCCCAAAAGGTGGTTTGTCTGGATGCAGATAAGCACTTGTTGCAGGCGCGAATCCTCGCGGTTTATGTAATGCGTGTCGTTTGTCGCCACAAGCGGAATGCCTGTTTCTTGCGAAAGCCTTATAATCGACGGATTTATCAAAAGCTGCTCGCGCATACCGTGATCTTGCAGCTCAAGGAAAAAGTTGCCCTGCCCGAAAACATCATTGTACCAAAGAGCCGTCTCTTTAGCACTTTGGTAATCATCGCGCAGCAAAGCGCGCGGTATCTCTCCGGCAAGACATGCCGAAAGGGCGATAAGCCCCTCATGGTGCTTTTCCAAAAGCTCCCTGTCAATCCTCGGTCTTGTGTAAAAACCGCTTGTCCAAGACTCTGAAACCATTGCGATAAGGTTTTGATAGCCGGTATTGTTCTCACAAAGCAGGATGAGGTGATATCGTTCGCTGTCCTGACCGTGAATTTTGTCGTGCCTTGACCTTTGCGCCACATAGCATTCGCATCCGATAACGGGATTGATTCCACGTTCTTTGGCGGCAAGATAAAAGTCAACAACGCCGTACATCGCGCCGTGATCCGTTATGGCGACTGACGTTTGACCTAATTCGCGCACGCGGTCAAGCAGCCCGTTTACACGGCAGACGCCGTCAAGCAGGCTGTATTCTGTGTGAAGATGAAGATGCGCAAAAGACATATCGTTTTCCTTATATTTTTTTGCCGTTCAGTTCGTCGGCAATTTTTAAAAGCCTTGTAAGCCTGTGGTTAATCCCTGAACGGGAAACAGAAAAGCCGTGCAGCTCCTCAAGCTCGTTAAGGGATGCCTGAGGATTTTCAAGCCTTAACTCGGCCGTGACCTTAAGGTTCGGCGAGAGACTGTCAAGCCCCGATTTGCGCTGAATCTTTTTAATGGCTTTAACTTGAGCCATTCCCGCTTCGACAGAGCGGTCTATGTTTGCCGTCTCGAAGTTCACGCGCCTGTTGACACGGTTTATGATATTTTTTTTGATTTTGACACCCATCAGCTCAAGAGTTGAGTTTGTCGCCCCCATTATTGTCAAAACATCTTCAATTTTTTCGCTGTCCTTAAAATAAATTATATAGACACCCTTGCGGACAACGCGTTTCGGTCCAAGCCCCAGCTCGTCCATTAAAAAGAAAAAGTCGTCTGACAGCTTCAAATAAGGTATGACAAACTCAAGGTGGTAGTTCTTTTTCGGCTCCGTGACTGCCCCGCAGGACAAAAACGCGCCCCTTAAAAATGCTTGAAAGCAGCACTCATTTCCGATGTTTGCCCTGTTTATTCTCAAAGTCGGCTCCGGCGGCAAGTGACCGAAAGAGTCAAGTATCTTTCGCCTGTCCGACAGCTTTTTGAAAGAGACAATTAATTTTCTGCCCCTTATTTCGGGGGGCTCGGCGGCGATATTGCACTCTTGCGAAACAATTTTTGAATAAAGCTCGGCCACCATGGCATTTTCGGTGGAAATTGAAACAGACGACAACGAAAACGACCTGCCTGTTATAAGCATACCGTAAGCTTCGGCATGGCGGCAGCAGGGTGAAATTATTTCAAGAGATGAAAGCTCTTTTTTTACTTCTGCTGAAAAGGACATTTTGCACCTCAAGACGTCATAATAAGCCGTTGCCGCGGCACAACACAAAAAAAGGAAACAATCCGCTATTTTTTGATGTCCCTGTGATTTATGTTGGCAAGGTAACCTTTTTCAAACAAGTGGTTCCTCATCTGCTCGGCAAAAACCACGGAGCGATGCTTTCCGCCTGTGCAGCCGATAGCTATGACAAGCTGAGTCTTTCCCTCTTTTTCGTACAAAGGGACAAGAAAATCGACCATGTCAAACAGCTTTTCCTTTAGCATCTTTGAAGCGTCCCATTTCATCACATAGTCGAACACGTCTTTTTCGAGACCGGTATGCTCCTTAAGCTCGTCCACATAAAAGGGGTTTGGCAGACAGCGCACATCAAAAACAAGATCGGCATCGGCGGGAACGCCATATTTAAATCCAAACGACATATTGTGTATCTGCATCTTGTTTGACGGGTTGTCAAGAAAAATTGACACCACGCGCTCACGGCACTCGGCGGGTGAAAGATGCGACGTGTCGATTACATAATCGGCTGCCTCGCGGACAGGGGCAAGCATCCTCTTTTCTTCGGCAATCGCCTCATATACCATGCCGTTGAACATGTCTGAAAGCGGGTGCTTTCTTCTTGTCAGCTTATATCTTCCGGCGACGACGTCGTCGTCGGCAGTGATGAAAAGCACCTTATATGACACGCCCATGACCCTTAGCTCCTCTAAGGATGAAAACAAGCTGCCGAACGAGCCGCCCGCCCTTATATCCGTAACAATAGCTATCTTGTCATGCTTGTCCTTTGAATTTATGAGAAGCCGGATAAATGTCGGTATGAGCTTCGGCGGCATATTGTCGACGCAAAAATATCCAATGTCCTCAAGTGAATTGGCCGCTCTTGTTTTTCCGCCGCCGGAAAGCCCCGTCACAAACACTATTTCCATATCTTATTCCTCCCGCCGCCGTCCGACTGTCTTTATCTCCTGTTCAAGCAAAACTCCCGTGCTTTCAAAAACAGTTTTTTTTACAAGCTCAATAAGAGCCAAAACATCTGATGCGGTAGCGCCTCCGGTGTTAATTATAAACCCCGCGTGCTTTTCGCTTACTTGAGCGCCGCCTATTGATTTGCCCTTAAGCCCGCACTGCTCAATCAGCGCGCCGGCAAAACAGCCCTCCGGACGTTTAAAAACAGACCCGGCGCTGGGATATTGCAGCGGCTGCTTTTGCCGCCGTTTTTCAAGGGTTGCGTTCATTCGCCGACGGATTTCGTCACCGTCTCCGCGGCAAAGCTTTATGAACACCTTTGTTATTACGCCGCCGTTTTCGGCAAACACGCTTCGCCTGTATGAAAGCGCCATATCGCCGACTTTCATAAACTTCGGCGCACCGTCGGAGCCGATATATTCACAGCCCGTCACAACATGAGAAAATTCGCCGCCGTAAGCACCGGCGTTCATATATAAAGCCCCTCCGACACTCCCGGGAATGCCATATGCGAATTCAAGCCCCGATAAATTATTTTTAAGCGCAAAGCCGCAAAGACGTGAAACACTCACACCGGCCGCGCAGCTTATTTCTTCGTCGCCCTCAAGCGCCAAAGAGTCGCGGGCGCCCATAAATATTGTTACGCCCTCAAGCCCCTCATCCGAAACGACAAGGTTGCTGCCGTTTCCCAATATGAACGGAGAGATACCGACATCGGCGCACTTTTTCATTATCTTTGAAAGCTCGTCGTCATTTCGCGGAGTTATCATAAGCTCCGACGGTCCACCGACTTTGAATGTTGTGTAACCGCTCATCGGGACATCGCTTTGAACGGTGCAGCCAATCTCACGAGCGTAAGACGCGGCAATATCGACAGCTTTCAATGCCTCACCGGTTCCTTTCACTTGTGTTGTCAGCAATCAAGCATGGCGGCGCCGAATATCCCGGCGTCGTTGCCAAGCACAGCGGCTTCGATTCTTGTTTGCTTTGACGCGTAAATGCTGTAACGCTCGCGCACGACATGACGGCGCAGCGGCTCAAGGAGATAGTCCCCCTCGTGACCTATGCCGCCGCCGACACAGATTATTTCGGGCTGCAAAGCGTTGATGATATTGATAATCCCCGTCGCGACATAGTATATGTATTTTTCCACGACCTTTTGCGCCGCCTCGTCTCCCTGGCGCATGGCGTCAAAAGCGGTGCGCCCGTTTACCTCGTCGATATTGTCCTTAACAAGGTACCACATGATACTGTTTTGGTTGTGCTGCATCGCGTCCTTTGTCTGCGCCGTCAGGGCTGACGCGGAGGCGTACTGCTCCCAGCAGCCGCGCCTGCCGCAAGTGCATTTCTCACCGTCGGCGCAAATGACCATATGACCCATTTCACCGGCGGCAAAATTAATGCCGGTCAAAATCTTGCCGTCGATGACAATACCGCTGCCGACTCCCGTCCCGAGCGTTATCGCGACAAAGCTTGAAACACCGCTGCCGACACCGGCTATCGCCTCGCCGAGCGCCGCGCAGTTGGCATCGTTATCTATAAACACCTTTTTCCCCCGAAGCCTGTCTGAAAGCATTCTGCGAGCAGGCACATTTTTAAAATCAAAGTTGTTTGAAAACTCTATCGAGCCTGTGTTTTTGTTGATTGTTCCGGGCGCTCCTATGCCGACAAGCTCGACCTCGTCCATTGTAATCCCCGCGTCGGCGGCGGCCGCAAGGCAAGCTTTTGACATATCGTCAAACACCTCGTCGGGTGTGCGCGGAAGGTTTGTCTTAAACTTTCCTCTGCCGATTATACGCATATTTTTTTCGTCAACGACTCCCGCCGCAATATTTGTTCCTCCGAGATCCACACCTATTTTGTACATAATATTTCCTCCGTAAGACTTTTATGTTAATCATGCCAGATATCAAGCTCATGTTTTTGCGGGACAATCTCGTCAGTCATCCCAAGATTGTGCAAAAGCTCGCGGGCGGCGTTGTAGCCCATCTTTTTCTGTCTGTTGTTCATGGCGGCGGCCTCGACAATGATTGAGAGGTTTCGCCCCGGCTTGACAGGTACAACCGTTACAGGAATCTCGTTGCCGAGAATCTCCACATATTCGTCGTCAAGACCGAGCCTGTCATATACTTTGTCTTTATCCCAAATCTCAAGCTGAATGACCATGTCGATTTTTTCAGTGATTTTGACGGCGCTCATCCCGAAAATCCTGCGCGCGTTTATTACGCCGACACCGCGAAGCTCTATAAAGTGCCTTATGTTGTCGGGCGCGGAGCCGAGCAGCGTGTTTGACGAAACCTTTCTTATCTCCACGGCGTCGTCGGCTATGAGCCTGTGACCTCTGTTTATAAGCTCCAAGGCAGTCTCGCTCTTGCCCACACCGCTGTCGCCGAGTATAAGAACGCCCTCGCCGTAAACCTCCACCATAACACCGTGTCTTGTTATCCTTTCGGCAAGCTCGACGCACAAATAAGAAATCAGCTCCGCCATGCAGTTGGATGTTGAAAGAGGAGTGCGGACAACAGGCACCTCATATTTGTCCGCCAAGGTCATGAACCCGTTAGGATAATCAAGATTGCGCGTGATTATTATAAGCGGCGGGCGGTTTAAAAACAAAAGCTCCATCGCGGCATAGCAGCTTGAGCTTGAAAGGGACTTGAGATATTCCATCTCCTTAAGCCCCATGAACTGCACTCGTTTTGAATCAAAATATTCATTGTAGCCGACAAAAATAAGTCCCGGCCTGTTTACCTCCCTTGAATAAATATACAGGTCGCCGGGGTCATGCGGTGTGTAAATCATCTCAAAGCTGTGGTCGTTAATTACCTTTTTTAAAGAAACAGAATATTCGCTCAACAATAAAAGCGCCTCCGATTTAAAATGTGTGGTTTATAACAAACAACCGCCCGAACGGCCGATTAAACTTCCGACGCGCGCTTGATTACCTTTGCCGGCACTCCGACGGCGGTGCAGTTTGACGGGAGATCGGCGATAACAGCGGCTCCGGCACCGACGATTGTGTTTTCTCCGATTGTCTTACCTTGGATAACACAGCTTCCCGCTCCGATTTCGCAGCAGCTTTTTAAACGCACGCTGCCCGAAATGTTAACACCCGGATAAAGCGTGGAAAAGTCATCAAGAACAGAGTCGTGCCCGACAGTGCAGCCGTTGTTAACAAGAACAAAGCTGCCGATGCCGATATCGACTGTGAAAACGGCGGAGAAACAAACTATGCAGCCCTCGCCGAAAGTGACGCTTTCTGAAAACACCGCGTCGTGAGCGATAATGTTTGGAAAAGTGAGGTTTTTGTTTTCTCTGACGCGCTCATAAATTGCCTTACGCACACGCCCGCTGCCGACGGCGATAACGACGCAAAGCGGTTTATCATAGGCTTTCAGCCACTCCGCGCCGCCGAGGATGCGGACGCCGTGGATTTCCCGCCCGACAGCGCCCGGCAAGTCGTCCGCAAAGCCGAGAATGTTGTATTCCTCTTTTAAATTGTTCCGCCGACGTATTTCAAAAAGAACTTCTCTGCCAAGCCCGCCGGCGCCGAAAATCACAATATCTTTCATCGCTAACGCCTCGTCCGACTATAATAAATTCAAAATTAAGTATATCATATTAACTTCTTCCAAATCAAGTGGTATATGTGAAAAAACCTGCAAAAAAACCGTAAAACGTCAAAAAATGAAGACGTCTTACGGATATTTGCACCGTTATGAAGCTATGGCGGAAAAACACACAAAAACTTTGACGCGTTCGCTTTTGGAGCGGCACGCCGAACTTTATAATCTTTTTATCAGCCTTAATATATCGCCGACAGTTTCCGAAAGATTTTTGTCGGCCTTGCGGCGGCTAAGGGCATAGTCTTCAGGAAGCCTGTTGATTGCAAAAACGCTTGTGACTCCTTCGCCGTAAATCTCTGAAAGTCCGCGTTCAACACCGCCGACGACGGCGATTACAGGGACGTTCAGAGGTTTGGCGCGCCTTGCGATGCCTATGACAGCCTTGCCTCCAAGGCTTTGCCTGTCAAGCTTCCCCTCACCTGTAAAAATAAAATCCGCGTCGGCCGCCGCGGACTCAAAATCCACGGCGTCAAGCAAAACATCTATTCCCGAACGAAGCTCTCCCCCAAAAAGAGAGTGTATTCCGGCGCCCGCGCCGCCTGCCGCGCCGCCGCCCGGCAAGTCGGAAACTGAAACGCTCGTGTCTCTCTTGATGATGTCCGCAATGTGCCTTAACCCATCGTCAAGCAGCTTAACGGCGTTTATGTCCGCGCCTTTTTGAGGGGCAAAAACATAAGCCGCGCCGTTTGTGCCGTATAAAGGGTTGTCCACATCGCACATCGCCGTTATTTTTATGTTTTTGACAAGTTTACGCAGCTTTGAAAAATCTATTCGGGAGATGTCTTGAAGCGTTCCGCCCGTCGGGACAAATGATTTTCCCGCGCCGTCAAAAAACTCTGCGCCCGCAGCGGCGGCGGCGCCCGTGAAAGCGTCGTTTGTGCATGAGCCGCCAAGCCCGACTATTATTGTTTCGCAGCCTCTTTGGATTGCGTCTGAAATCATTTGCCCCACACCGTATGTGGATGTGACAAGCGGGTCTTTTTTGCCCTCGGCAAGATTTAAGCCCGCCGTCGCCGCAAGCTCGATTACTGCCGTCCGACCGCCGTCAATGATGGCATAATAAGTGTCGATATCCTCAAGAAAAGGGTTTTTAGCTGTTATTGAAATCTTTTCACCGCCGAGAGCGTATAAAAAACTGTCTGCGCTCCCTTCTCCGCCGTCGGCTATCGGAGCGCAAACTATTTCACAATCAGGGAATATGTTTTTTATTTCTTCTTTAAATATGTCGCAAACTTCCGAAGCGGAAAGCGACCCTTTGAAAGAATCGGGAATAACCAAGACTTTTTTCAAAACTTCCACCTCTTTTTTGTCGCTTTCAGCAGCCGCTGAGGTATCTGCCAACTTCAAGCCCCTCGCGCGTCAGATAAACTAACCCATATTTTTCAAACTCGGCAAGCCCCTTTTCTTTAAGGCGGCACACAGTTCCCGCCGCGCAGGACGGGCTGACATCAAGCTTTGCCGCAAGAAAGTTTATGCGCGTGTATCCTGTTATCTTGGAATTTATAAAAATCATCTTCAAACATTCCTCGACCGGCGGGGCAAGGCGTATGTCTGTCATTACCCGCTCGCGGGAAGTCAGCAGCTCATCTGTCGTATTCATAACACGCCCCCTTTTCCCTGTAATAAAATGTATTGGCGGCAGGCTTGTGTTATGAGTACGTCTTATGCTATTTTTGCAGAATTTCCTGCTCGTAAAATCTTGTGAGCGCGTCCTCCCAGTGCGGCAGTCTCTTAAACCCGGCGTCGTCAAGACTTTTCTTTGACAACACCGAGTTTTTCTGCCTTGCGGCAGGCGATTCGTATTCTTCTGTCGAAACAGGGACTATTTTTGCGCAGCCGCCGGACAAATCTAAAATCTTTTGAGCGAACTGCGCCCATGAGCAAACGCCCTCGCTGGAAGCGTTATATGTCCCGTATCTTTCCGTCACAATCATATCGCACAAAAGCGCGGAAATATCTTTTGTGTATGTCGGAGAGCCCATTTGGTCTGAAACGACGTTTACTGCGGGACAGTCCTTGGACAGCTTCAGCATTGTTTTGACAAAATTACAGCCGTTTTTTCCGAAAACCCAAGATATCCTGACAATAAAGAGCCTCGGACAAAGAGCGGCCGCTTTTTCGCCCTCAAGCTTTGTGTAGCCGTAAAAATTTACGGGGTTTTTAGGGGAATCAGTTTCAAGCGGGGCGCTCCCCGAGTCGCCGTACACATAATCAGAGCTTATATACAACATCTTTGCGCCGTGCTTTTGACATAAACGCGCAATGTTTGACGTGCCGAAAACATTGACCGCTTCACACGCGCCGCGGTTTGTTTCGGCCTTATCAACACAGGTATAAGCGGCGCAGTGAATAACAGCGTCGGGAAGCTCTTTTGAAAAAACAGCGTCAGCGGAAGCGCTGTCGGTTATGTCAAGGCGGTTTTTGTCTGCCGCGACATAATTTATACCGCGAAGGTCAAGCTCACGCGATACGTCGTGACCGAGCTGCCCCCGGGCACCTGTAACAAGAACTTTCATTGCTTTCTCCATTCAATAATCGAACATAACGCCGCTGTCCGCAAGGAGCGGAGCGGTTCTGTCCTTCTCTGATAAAACAGGAGATTTGACACGCCAGTCGATGCCCAAAGAAGGGTCGTCAAACCTTATGCTTTTGTCATTTTCCGGCGAATAAAATTCATCAACTTTATAAAACACCTCTGTGTCGTCCGTCAGCGTTACAAAACCATGCAAAAAACCTTTCGGGATAAAAAACATCTTTTTATTATCTGAAGAAAGCTCGACAGATATCCATTTCATATATGACGCGGAGCCCTTGCGTATGTCCACCGCAACATCTCTGACAGCGCCTCTTGTGCAGTATATAAGCTTAGATTGCGCCCTTGGCGCCGACTGGCAGTGAAGACCGCGCAGCGTGTCTTTTTGAGCTGAATATGAACGGTTATCCTGCACAAAATCAACTGTTAAGCCTGCTTCTGAAAACCTTTTTGCGGAATATGATTCGTAAAACCATCCCCTGCCGTCGCCGAAAACACATGGCTCAATTATAAAACACCCGTCAAGCTCCGTCTTTATTATTTTCATAAATCATAACAGAACCGGCATAATGCCGGTTCTCTCCTCCGAGTTGCTTAATATTCTCATTATGCTTTTACGAAAGACTATTCAGAATAAATTGATAGATTTTCGTCTTCGCTTCCCCACCGCGGACGACCGCCGGGGCGCGTGGAATAAAGAATTTTGCCCTCGGCAACGCGCAGGAGGTGCTGACCGTAAGTCGATTTGCCGTATTTGGACGCGGACTCGATGAGCCTCCTTTTTGATATCCATCTGTTATTATATGCTATCTCCTCGGGCGCGGATATTTTGATGCCTTGGAGTTTTTCTATTGTGCGCACAAAAATTGCCGCATTCATGAGATTTTCGACTGTCCCGGTGTCGAGCCAGGCGAATCCCCTGCCCATAAGCTGGATATCAAGATCGCCGTGCGAGAGGTAGATTTGGTTGATGTCTGTAATCTCAAGCTCGTTTCTGCGTGAGGGAGTCAGAGATTTTGCGTATTCGACGACTCTGTTGTCGTAAAAATAAAGCCCTGTGACAGCATAGTTGGATTTTGGGACTTCCGGCTTTTCTTCTATCGAAATCGGCATCCCGCTTTCGTCAAACTCAACAACCCCGAAAGCCTCGGGATTATCAACATAATAGCCGAAGATTGTCGCCTTGTCATTATTCCTTGCGGCGTTTCTCAGCATATGCCCGAGACCGTTTCCGTAAAAAATATTGTCGCCCAAAATCATCGCGACGCTGTCGTCGCCTATGAAATCCTCACCTATTATAAAAGCCTGGGCAAGCCCGTCGGGGCTTTCTTGGACGGCATAGGAAATGCTTAAACCAAGCTGCTTGCCTGAACCCATCAGCGCCTCGAATTTCGGAGTGTCCTCAGGCGTTGAAATTATTAATATGTCGCGTATACCTGCGAGCATAAGCGTTGAAAGCGGGTAATATATCATCGGCTTATCGTATACGGGCAAAAGCTGCTTGCTTGTGACCATCGTCAAAGGATAAAGCCGTGTACCGGAACCGCCGGCAAGAATGATTCCCTTCAAACATAACACCCAAATTTATGTAGTTATTAGTCTGACCCTGTCAAAATGACCAAAAACGGTTCGGATATATATGACTACATTATGGATTTTACCACTTTAATCAAAAAAAGTCAATCATTAACTATATAATCGGTAATCAGAAACAAATATATACCGGTTGTTTTAATTTTTTGGCGCGTGTGATATAATATGCAAAACAGGGAATCGTATACGACGGTTTCTTTTTTGGGGATGATTTTTTGAAAATTTATGATTCTAATCAGATGAGAAACGCGGAACGGCTCGCGGCCGAGGGCGGCATCTCTTACACAAGGCTTATGGAAAACGCGGGCAGCGCCTGCGCAAAGGAGATACGCGAAAGGATACGCCCGCCCTTCAAGGAGCAGGAAATAGTTATTGTCTGCGGAAAGGGAAACAACGGCGGAGACGGTTTTGTCGTCGCCAGGAAGCTTTTTGAATACGGCTTTTTCCCTAAGGTTGTGCTTGCATTTGGCAGACCGTCCGCGGAGGACGCGCGAATAATGCTTGAGATGCTGTCGGGGCTTCCGCTGAAGGTTCTTGATTACAAGCTTGAAACAGACGCCGCGGAAAAGATGATTTCAGATGCCGACGTTCTTGTGGACGCCGTTTTCGGCATCGGCTATTCGGCAAGAGCGGACGAGGCCTTGGAGCGTCTTTTAAATGTGATGTCGTCTGTAAAGGGCTTAAAAATCGCGATAGACATACCCAGCGGCATTGAAAGCGACTGCAAAAGCGAGCCGACGTCATGCTTTCGGTCCGACATAACATTGGCTGTTTCTGCTCTGAAGCCGTGCCATGTTTTGCAGCCGTTTTCGCAATTTTGCGGCGAGACAGTCGTTGTGCAAATCGGCGTTGAGGATGTTTTTTATAAGGATGCTCCCTTTTTTGCGCACACATACACAAAAGAAGAAAAAAAGGGACTTCTGCCCCCCAGAAATCCTGTTTCCAACAAAGGCGATTATGGCAGAGTCCTTAGCATATGCGGCAGCAAAAGCTATGTCGGCGCGGCATATCTTGCAGCGATGGGCGCCGTCCGTTCAGGCGCGGGGCTTGTGTTTGCCGCTTTTCCTGACTGTGCTTACCCCGCTTTGGGTGCGAAGCTCACGGAAACGCCGCTTTTGCCGCTGCCTTCGACAACACAGGGCACATTTGCGGACGCGGCTGTCCCCACTTTGCTTGAAGAATTGAAAAAGTGCGACGCCGTAATCCTCGGATGCGGTTTAGGTCAGGGCGGCGGTGTCACGTCCGTGACGGAGTCCGTCGTGAGAAACGCCGACTGCCCGATAATACTTGACGCCGATGGCATAAATGCCGTAAGCCAAAACATAAATATATTGAAGGAAGCACACGCGCCGCTCATTTTAACGCCTCATCCCGGCGAAATGGCACGAATGACGGGATTGTCCGTGCCCGAAATCATGGCTGACCGTTTTAAAATCGCAAAGGCATTTGCAGAGTTTTACGGCGTCATTCTTGTCCTCAAAGGCGCAAATACCATTGTCGCGGAAAACGGCTGTGAACACATTTTTATTAATTCGTCCGGCAACGCGGGGATGGCAAAAGGCGGGAGCGGCGACCTGCTGGCAGGAATTATTGCCGGTCTTGCCGCTCAAGGGATAAAAAGCTTTGTTCGCGCCGCCGTTTACATTCACGGTCTGTGCGGCGACAAAGCTGCTTCAAAGCTGTCGCAAGCGGGAATGACTCCTTCCGACTGCCTTGAAATCCTGCCGGAGGTGCTTTCTGAATTTGAGTAGAGGGTGCTTATATGAAACGGCTTTTATGTCTTTTAACAGTCTCCTTTTTGTTTGCGCTGACAGCCTGCGGAGAAAACAAAAATCCGTTTTCCAAATCTGTTCCTCCGATGATGCCGGCTTATTTCTCCTCTGATATGCGCATTATCAAGGACGGCGGCGAAATGACGGCTAACATCGTCCGCGACAGAAACGGGGTGACTAAAATAACAGTCGTCACTCCCGAGGATCTCGGCGGTCTTTCACTTCGTTTTGGAAACGACACGGGAAGCCTGTCATACGGCAATATGTCGATTGACATAGATTGCTCCAAGTTTCCCGAAACAATGATTTTTAAAATCCTGCTTGACACGTTAAAGCGGCTGACATCAGACGCGGATATTACGGCGCGCAAAACATCGTCAGGCTGGGAATATGCTTTAACCGACGGAACTGACAAAAAAATAACTGTGATTCAAAATTTAGAAACAGGCTTTATAGACTCTGTCAACGTTCCCTCGCGCAGCTTTTTAATCGAGTTTTCTAACTTTGAGGAACTGACTGAAACAACAATAAAGTAATTTTTTTGCGATTGTGTGTTTAATCTCTCCATTGTGCGGCAAAAATAATGTTGCCACCACAAATTTTTTCGGAGATGATTAAAGTGACAATCAGACGCGGAGATATCTTTTATGCCGATCTCAGCCCTGTAATCGGGTCGGAACAAGGCGGTGTGCGCCCTGTCCTGATTATTCAGAACGATGTGGGCAACAAGTTCAGTCCGACCGTCATCGCGGCGGCGATAACAAGTCAGAGCATGAAGACAAATTTACCTACACATATCAAAGTAAACGCCGACGGCTGCGGGCTTGCGCATGACTCTATCGTGCTGCTTGAACAGGTGCGAACGCTTGACAAACGCAGGCTTAAAGAAAAAATGGGCAACCTTGAAATCGGCGACATGGACAGAGTCAACCAAGCTCTTTCCGTAAGCCTCGGCATAGGCGTCAGCGACACAGCGGCTGTCGGTTAGTTACGCCGCCTCCACAAGCCCGTATTTTAACTTGATTCGATCAAGTTTTTCAAGCATCGGCGGCGCGGCAGAAGCTAAAAAGATGACGGTTGCAAAGGAATGTATGAGGTTAAACGGCAAACCCTGTAAATATACGGCAAGCACTCCTGAAAGTGTGGGATGCGCCAGCATCATCAAGGCGGTATGTCCGTCAAGCAGACCGCCGTAAACAATGAGCGTTGCAAGACCGCCGAACACGCACAGCGGCACACGGCTTCGCATCAGCAGACCTTTTTTAAATAAAACACCCGCCAAAAATCCGATTATCCCGAAAGCGAACATCTGCCACGGCGTCCACGGACCATGCCCAAAAATCATATTGCTTATAAAGCCTGTCAACGCGCCTACAAGAAATCCCGCCTCGCCGCCGAAAGCCACTCCCGTGATAATAACCATCGCCGCCACGGGCTTAAACTGCGGCAGCATGAAAAATGCCGAGCGCCCCGCAACGGCAAGAGCAGTCAACACAGAAAGGATGACCATCTCACGGGCCTGCGGCTTGCGTTTTTCAAATATAAGGGCAAAAGGCAGCATTGCTTCCATAATAATCAGCAGTCCGATAAAATAATATTTCCGTCCGCCCCAGAAATGCACGCCGATAAATATTGTCAGCGGGATAAGCAATAAAATCATGATTGACGCCGCAATGGTGCGCTTTGGCAGCTTGCGGCTGCCGACAGGTGTTTGCGGCGGTGTCGGACGCCGTTCCCGCTTGTATGAAAGACAAAACACAAAGGCGCACACTTCAACTGTGAACGCAAGCATCATGCCCACATAGCTGTACACGGCGGCGCTGTCGTTTGCGGCATTTACGGCATCGCTTCCGCCTGATAAAAAGTCCTTAAATCCATCTATTCTCAATGCCATAAAAATTGCCGTAACAATAAATCCCGCAACGCACAAGCTCATCACAATCTTGCGCGAAAGCGTGAGGTTTTTCTTTTTTTTCGGCTTTATCCGCGCCTCTTTCTCAACTTTTTCCGCACCACTCCCGCCGTCACGCGGCGGCTTCGGCGGCGATTCAGGCGATTCCGACGGCGGTTCAGGCGGCGATTCCGGCTTGCCGCCCAATGCTGATATCACGTCGGCGGCGGTCACTGCCCGAGGCAGTATATGCCGTGCCATACGGTTGGCGGCAGTGGTATAAAAGCTGTTGCCGGTGAAAAAGTCTTGAGCAGTGCCTTTTGTGATAATGTCGCCGTCAAAAAACAATGCGCAAGCGTCGCAGTATTCCGCGCAAAATTCAATGTCATGGCTCACCATAATCACCGACGCGCCCTTTTGAACAAGCTGCCGCAGGATTCCCGCGAAAAGCTGCTTGAAGTGCGCGTCAAGTCCTTTTGTGGGCTCGTCAAGCAGGAGAACTTTTGGCTCAAGCAGCAGCACTTTCGCAAGCGCCGCCCGCTGCTGCTCCCCGCCTGAAAGGTCATAGGGGTGGCAGTGCAGCAAATCGGTCAACAGGCACAGCCGCGTAACCTTATCAAGCCGCTCCCTTTGTTCTTCTTTTGAGATGCGCCGCCCCGAAAGAACTTCCAGCAAATCCTCCTCAACAGTCTTGCCGACAAAAAGCGTTTGAGGGTTCTGCGGCACGGCGGCAACGCGTTCTTCATATAATGTGACCTTGCCCCTCTGCGGCTTGTGCAGTCCAAGCATAGTCAGCAAAGCCGTGGTTTTTCCTGCGCCGTTGCCGCCGAGAATCGCCGTAATCTCCCCGGAAAACGCACGAAAATTCAGTCCTTTCAACACATCCGGCGTATCTTTTTCATAACGGAACCAAACACCGCTCATATCAATTACGAGTGAGCCGTCATGCGGCGACTCATCTTCAACGTGCGGCTTTTCATCCTCAAATTTCATTTGTGAAAGCCACTCTCTGCCGTCACGAACAGAAATCGGGCAATCAAAATCGTTCGTAACGCCTGCCCAAATACGCATTGGCACAGGCATGGCGCGAAACATCTTGTGGTCGGAGCGCCGCAGGGCATGACCGACCTTTTGCGGCGTGCCTTCGCAAAGAATGCGCCCTTTGTCCATTACCACAGCATGGCTGCACAGAGCAAAGGCTTCTTCCAGCCGATGCTCTGTGAGCAAAACAGTCACGCCAAGCTCACGATTAATCTTTCCCAATGCTGTCAAAAATTCTGAAGCTGCGATGGGGTCAAGCTGACCTGTTGGTTCGTCTAAAATAAGCAGTTCCGGCTGCATAGCCATCACGCTTGCCAGCGAAAGCAGCTGTTTCTGCCCGCCTGAAAGCTCCGTGACGTCCTTGTGAAACCAATCCTGTATACCAAAAAAAGAAGCCATTTCCGCCGTGCGCAAGCGTATGGTGCGGGAATCAAGCCCCAAGCTTTCCAACCCGAACGCCAGCTCATGCCACACCTTGTCGGTGACAATCTGGTTTTCAGCGCTCTGCTGCACAAAGCCTATTTTTGCCGCCGCGTCATATTCTCCCAGCCGGTTCAAGGGAGTGCCGCGCAGGAAAATTTCACCCTGCTTTTGTCCGTGAGGTGCCAAAGTCGGCTTAATGTGGCGCAGGAGAGTTGTTTTTCCGCTGCCGGAAGCGCCGCAAATCACGGCAAAATCTCCTTGCCGCAGTGATAAATTCACATCGTCAAGCGCCGGTGATTCCCTGTCCGGGTAGGTAAAGCTGAAGTTTTGTATGCTCAACGCTTCCATTTAGCAAACTCCTTTGTATTAATAACGGCGGGCAGGGCGAACAGCGCAAGATATACGGCGAACAGCGCAAAGGACAATGGCCCCCATGCGCCGCCCGTAATAGGAAAATAAAAAAACTTCAGCTTGCCAAACGCTGCCCCCGCAAAGATTAACGCGCCGCACAGCATCAAATAGACAAGTGTCAGGCGGTCGCGTTTGTCAAAACTCAGGATTGAGAAAGAGCTGCGTCCCGGCAGACCGTATCCGCGGCTTTTCATGCTGTCCGCCGTCTCGATGGCATTTTCAAGCGCCCAAGTCACAGTAATGGAGAGAATTTTAATGCCGTGCCGAGCGCGCCGCATGAGATTTCCCCGTGTGACATCCCGCCCTACACCCCTTTGTGCATTGGCGACAGCTTTCATTTGTGCGGTAAAGCGCGGTATGAACCTCAGCGCCATGGCAAGAACAAGTGACAGCGCCGGGATTACCTTGCCGAAAAGGCAGAGAAGCTTGTCGCTTGTCATCACAACCGTAAAACAGCGGAACCAGCACATCACGGCGGCAATCATACACGCGGCGGCAAAGCCGTAATAGACTGATTCGAGCGTGAGGGGGTTGCCGTTTGGGAAGTACGAAATGACAGTCACGCCCGCATGGCTGAAAATCGGGTTAATCAGCGCCGCCAGCAGAAACATTGGCAGCAAGAACATCAAGGCAAATTTAAAAGCTTTTCCGCGTTCAAGCAGAATCATGTATAAAACGCCGCAAAACAACGAAATGCCAAGGCACACCGGGTGCATAAACACAACGGAACACACGACGGCAAGGGTAAAAAATATTAAGCTGACCAGTGGATGAAAGCCTGAAAAGGCATCTTTTTTTATCATGATTGCGCGTCTGCCGCGTGTACGCCTCCCTTGATTTTATATGTATATATAAATTAAAAAAACGAACCCACCTTAACGGTAAGGTTCGCTTTAAAAGCAACCAAAAACACCTGTACCAAAGCTATGCTCACGCACACGCACAACCTGCATAACAAGTGCTCTTCGGTCCCAAGCTCCCCTCACCGAAAGGCTTGTACCCTTTGCATGGCAGGTCTCCTGGCTAAAAGCTTCAAGCCTATTCCGTCTGTCTTCCCGGAGCCTCGGCTCCAGTGATTGTTTGCGCGGTCAAACCGCGCTGACGTTTCGTAGCTTTTACAGTAGTTTGTGAGCTGCTCCGGTTTTTCACCGGATTCCCTGTTAGGCGCGCTTTGCACACCACGCAATGTTTTAAGTATAGTGCGTAACAAAAAAATTGTCAAGCGCGATTTATTAAAACTTGATTCTCATAATTATCGAAAATTTTCTAAAAACCCTTGCTTTTTGTCATAACATCTGATAATATATTTCCTGCTATCGATTAACAGTATGTTTTTGCATCAAATGCAATCGTAAGGAGGTGCCAATCATGGCAAAGTGCGAATATTGCGGAAAGCGCGTTTCTTTCGGCATCAAGATTTCCCACTCACACAGGCGTTCAAACAGGACATGGAAGCCCAATGTAAAGCGCGTTAAAGCAATCGTTGACGGTTCACCAAAGCGTGTTTACGCGTGTACGCGCTGCCTTCGCTCCGGCAAGGTTACGCGTGCCGTCTGATTCACCGCTCTTTACAAATTGCACACAAAGGGCAACACCGCGCCGCTGATGTCGGACATTTTTAAAAAGGCTGCTTTTGCAGTCTTTTTTTCGTCCCCGCTGTCGCCGCGCCTTGTTACTCTTGCCAATAATGTGTCGATAATGATAAAAATATATGTTCCATTCGCCGATTGACTAAAGACCTCATTTTATGTTATATTTTATGTGTCGTTAATTGTTCTTTTGAAAGGTGGAATTAGGTTGAGGTTGGGTGACATACGCGTTTCGTCCGCCTTTCCTGTTTTTCGCTTTTCACGGTGTAAACTTATCTGCGGACACGCTTTATCTTTTTCTGCCCGCCTTGCTTTCACCGGCTTGCTGCCCGTCAAAATTAATTGTTCGACCGCTTTGTAGAAGTATATCTTTTACGGGCGTTTTTTTATTTTTTACCCGCCGATTCCAGGCAGTTGTTTTGGAGTGAAGTCTTTGAAAAAGGGATTGTTTGCAATAACCGAAAACAGGCGTGTCGCCAAAGGCATTTTTCAAATGAAGCTGTCAGGCGACACCTCCGCCATTTCAGCGCCCGGTCAGTTTATCAACATTGCCCTTGACGGCTTTTATCTGCGCCGTCCCATATCTGTCTGCGACTGTGAGGGAGGCAGCATCACAATCGTATACAAAGTCGTCGGCAAAGGCACTGAATATATGTCCTCCCTTGCCGCGGGCGCCGATCTTGATGTTTTATCAGGGCTCGGCAACGGCTTTGACACTGATAAAAGCGGCACCGCCCCTCTCCTTGTCGGCGGAGGCGTCGGCATCCCTCCGCTTTATATGCTTGCCAAAAGGCTCTTGGCGGAGGGCAAAAGCCCTGTCGCCGCCCTCGGCTTCAACACCGCCGACGAAGTTTTTTACACAAAGGAGTTCGCAAGGCTTGGCGTAGCGACACACGCGTCCACGGTCGACGGGAGCTTCGGTTTTAAGGGCTTTGTGTCCGACTTGGTAGAGAGCCTTGATTTGCGCTACACTTTCTTTTACGCCTGCGGCCCCGAGCCGATGCTCAAAGCAATATACGACATTTCCGCGTCAAGCGGCGAGCTGAGCTTTGAGGAGCGGATGGGCTGCGGCTTCGGTGCTTGCATGGGCTGCTCCTGCAAAACAAAATACGGCAGCAAGCGCATTTGCAAGGACGGCCCCGTCCTTGCGAAGGAGGAGATAATATGGTGAACACAAGTGTCGTCCTCAGCGGAATCACACTTTCAAATCCTGTTATACCCGCCAGCGGCACATTCGGGTTCGGCTATGAGTTTGCCGAGATTTATGACATCAGCATTCTCGGCTCAATTTCAATAAAAGGCACCACAAAAGAGGCGCGTTTCGGCAACCCCACTCCCAGAATAGCCGAATGCACTCAAGGCATGATAAATTCCGTCGGGCTTCAAAATCCCGGCATCGACAAGGTGATTTCCGATGAGCTGCCAAGACTGCGACGGCACTTTAAAAAGCCGATAATAGCAAATATAAGCGGTTTTTCTGTCGAGGAATATGTCTTTTGCTGCGAAAAGATAGATAAAGAGGAATGTGTCGGAATCATCGAGGTAAATGTGAGCTGCCCAAATGTCCGCGACGGCGGAATGAGCTTCGGCACATCACCCGAATCGGCGGCGGCGGTCACAAAAGCCGTCAAGGCGGTGACCTCAAAGCCCGTCTACATTAAGCTTTCGCCAAATGTAACAGACATTGTGTCAATCGCCCGCGCGTGTGAGGAAGCGGGCGCCGACGGCTTGAGCCTCATAAACACACTGCTTGGCATGAGGATAGATTTAAAGACTAAAAAGCCTGTCATACACAACAAAACAGGCGGTTTTTCAGGCAGGGCGATTTTACCCGTTGCGCTGCGGATGGTTTATCAGGTTTATGAAGCTGTTAAAATACCGATTATCGGCATGGGCGGCGTCGCTTCCGCCGAGGATGTCATAGAGATGATGCTTGCCGGAGCGGCGGCTGTCCAGGTCGGCGCCGCCAATCTTGTCGAGCCTTATGCGTGCAAGACCATAATAGACAGTCTTCCCGACACGATGCAAAAGTACGGGATTGAAAATATTTCTGACATAACAGGAGGTGCGCATTGATGGGCAAAGACGTAATAATTGCCTGTGATTTCAGCACGAAGGACGAGACATACGCTTTTCTTGATTTGTTTAAGGAAGAAAAGCCGTATCTCAAGGTCGGGATGGAGCTTTTTTACGCGGAGGGTCCGGAAATTGTCCGCGAGATAAAGCGGCGCGGTCACAAAATTTTTCTTGACTTAAAGCTCCACGACATACCAAACACCGTGATGAGGGCAATGTCGGCGCTGTCGTCGCTGGGAGCCGACATGATAAACCTTCACGCCTCCGGCACCGCCGCCATGATGGAGGCGGCGGCAAAGGGCTTGGAGCGCCCCGACGGCACACGTCCTTTGCTGATAGCCGTAACTCAGCTTACGTCAACAAGCGAGGAGCGGATGAAGAACGATATACTCATAGATTTGCCGCTTGACGAGGTTGTGATGCGTTATGCCGAAAATGCCAAGACCGCGGGGCTTGACGGCGTCGTCTGCTCGCCTCTCGAAGCGGGCAAGGTTAAAGAGCGCTGCGGAAACAGCTTTCTGACTGTTACGCCGGGCATACGTTTTGACGGCGGCGAAAAAGGCGATCAAGTAAGGATTACGACTCCGAAACAGGCGCGCGAAATAGGCTCCGACTATATAGTCGTGGGCAGACCCGTCACAAGAGCCGACAACCCTGTCGCGGCATACAGAAGATGTTTGAAAGAATTTACCGAATGACTTTAAGGAAGGGAGATAATAAATGGACAAGCTCATAGCCAAAAGCCTGCTTTCAATAGGAGCTGTGTTTTTCAGGCCGGACGAGCCGTTCACATGGGCAAGCGGCATCAAAAGCCCCGTTTACTGCGACAATCGCTTGACACTCACAGCGCCCTCCGTCCGCCTCGACATTGAAAACGCGCTTGCCGCCGCGGTCAAAGCCCACTATCCCGATTGCGAGGTGCTGATGGGAACAAGCACTGCGGGAATTGCGCACGCAGCTATTACAGCACATATTTTAAGCTTGCCGATGGGATATGTCCGATCCGGCGCAAAAATCCACGGCAGACAAAACCAAATCGAGGGCAAGCTTAAAAAGGGTCAGAAGACAGTTGTTGTTGAGGATTTGATTTCAACGGGCGGCAGCGTGATTGAGGTCGTCGAGGTTTTGAGGGAAGCGGGCGCCGACGTCCTCGGAATCGTGAGCATTTTTACATACGGCATGAAAAAGGGACTTGACAGGCTTGACGCGGCAGGCGTCAAAAATGTGAGCCTTACAAGCTTTGACACTGTGGCACAGGTTGCCGCCGACGAGGGGTATATCGCCGCTGATGATATTAAAAGATTAATTTCGTTCAGGGACAATCCATCAGACGAAAGCTGGATAAAACCACGAAAGGGTTGATGTCATGAGAAGTCTTATAGATATTCTTGAGCTAAGCACAGAGGAAATCAACGAGCTTATTTCCATCGCCGTCGACATCATAGACAACCCGGGGGCTTACTCCGAAAAGTGCCGCGGCAAAAAGCTTGCCACCTTATTCTTTGAGCCGTCTACGAGGACACGCCTCAGCTTTGAAGCCGCAATGTATGAGCTGGGCGGCAATGTAATCGGCTTCTCGGAGGCGAGCGGCAGTTCCGTTGCGAAAGGCGAAAGCGTCTCCGACACGGTTCGCGCTGTCAGCTGCTATGCGGACATCATTGTCATGCGCCACCCGAAAGAAGGGGCGCCGCTTGTGGCGTCAATGAAATCCATTTCTCCCGTCATCAACGCAGGCGACGGCGGTCACAACCACCCGACTCAAACCTTGACCGATCTTTTAACGATAAGCCGTGAAAAAGGCAGGCTTTCTAACATGACAGTCGGGTTTTGCGGCGACTTAAAATTCGGTCGGACAGTTCACTCGCTTATTTCCGCCATGTCAAGGTATGACGGCATAAAATTTGTTCTCATCTCACCGGACGAGCTTCAGATACCTGAATATATGAAACAAAATGTCCTTGACAAAATCGGGCTTGAATATATCGAAACAAAAGACATCGGCGCCGTCATGCCGACTCTTGACATACTTTATATGACAAGAGTGCAGCGCGAACGTTTTTTTAACGAGGCGGATTATGTGCGGCTGAAGGACAGCTACATCCTCACTCCGGACAAGCTCAAAAACGCGAAGAAAGATATGTGCGTTATGCATCCCCTGCCGAGGGTTAACGAAATATCAGTCGCGGTTGACGACGATCCGAGAGCTTGCTACTTTAAGCAGGTCAGCTATGGCAAATATATACGAATGGCGCTCATACTGAAGCTTTTGGAGGTGGTTTGACAAATGATTATAGATGAAATCACAAACGGGATTGTGCTTGATCACATCAGCGCCGGGATGTGCATGGAAATTTACCGCATCCTGCATCTTGAGAGACTTGAATGTTCCGTCGCTATCATCAAAAATGTTTCAAGCCGCAAGATGGGAAAAAAGGACATCATAAAAGTCGCCGATATGTTTGATCTTGACCTTGACGTGCTCGGATACATCGACCCAAATATCACTGTCAACATCATTAAGGACGGCAAGCTGTTTGAAAAAAGGAAGCTTGCCCTGCCTGACGAGGTGCGCAATGTAATCGCCTGCAAAAATCCGCGCTGCATCACATCGACGGAGCAGGAGCTGCCGCAGATTTTTCGGCTGACAGACAGGGAAAACAGGATTTACAGGTGTGTCTATTGCGAATCAAGGGCAAAGGATAAATAAGCAGTCATTACGGAGGGCAAAATGAAAAAAGCAGCAATCATAATGGGCAGCGACAGCGACCTGCCGATCGTCGAAAAAGCCGCTGTGGTTTTAAAGGATTTTAATGTTCCGTTTGAGGTTCATGTCTATTCGGCGCACCGCACTCCCGACGAGGCAAAAGATTTTTCAACAAACGCGAGAAAAAACGGCTTTGGTGTAATAATCGCGGCCGCCGGAATGGCCGCTCACCTGGCAGGGGCGATTGCGGCAAACACCACTTTGCCTGTGATAGGCATCCCTGTTAAGTCGTCCGCGCTCGAAGGGATGGACGCGCTTCTTTCGACAGTGATGATGCCTCCGGGGATACCGGTAGCGACAGTCGCCATAAACGGCGCCGCGAACGCGGCATTTTTAGCCGTGCAGATTCTTGCCGTTTCAGATTCGGAGCTTGCCGCAAAGCTTGATTGTTCACGCAAGCTTGCGGCGGAAAAGGTTCTTGAAAAGGATACCGCGATTTCAGCTTCTTTCTTGAGTTAAACACATTTTGTTTTAAGGCAACACCGCACAATGATTGTTGTGCGATTGCGCCGTCAGATTTTTCGTCAGATTGTCTAAAAA
>LSQX01037415.1_pt2 | contig 23920 bp, 21 predicted proteins | sample 654561 | NCBI WGS metagenome assembly LSQX01 (sample SAMN04489861, study PRJNA283612) | anaerobic digester metagenome | isolation source: 4 biogas reactors fed with cattle manure at either 37C or 55C with and... | place: Denmark: Kongens Lyngby | collected 2014
TGGGTGATTCGGGTACGATCTCTATCGCGCTTTCAAGTCCTTCTGAACAGGTCGGGGCGGCGCTGGTGGATGCGATCCAGGTGGTGATGGTGGAGGTGGATATCAGCAGACTGCCCCTGGCGCCCTCAGGGCTTACCCAGCACAATATGGCACCTGGGACAGACCTCCAGACATCCCGGATCGTGACTGCTGTGCAAACGGGAGAATTTCCTGGAAAAGCGCTTGTGTCCTTTGGCTTTTTCGATGAGGAGATGAACGAGCTGGTGCCTGTGCCGGTGGCAGTGGTTGATTTTGAGATTGATGTGCGGTCCTTATGGGGATTGGAACACGGGATCGTGATCTGGCTTGGCTTTGTGGGGCTTGTGCTGGGAGGTGTGATGTTCCTCTTGCAGCGGTATGTACAGGTGAAGTAAGATGAGAATCGATTTCCTTTTGGATTGAATGCAGGAGTTGAATGGAAAACAAAAACCATCATCAGAATCAGCATTTACAGGCCCGACAATCTGCTTTGATTGGGCTGAAGATAGGATGCCTGACTTTTTTCATAGGAGGTGCCGCTATCCTGGTTGGCTTCTTACTTGATACACGTCTGGGAAGCTACCCGCGCTGGACTTTGATCCTGCTGATTGGAACGGCGCCATTTGTCCTGGGCGGCGTTTATCGGATGGTGCGCCGCACTGTAAAGAAACCGGACGACGGAGAAAAGCCAGCGGATTATGATGCAGAGGAACATGACTGAAAGCGAAATAGCGACGCTGATTTATGGTTTATTGTGATGCACACCAAAATATTAGGGCATTGAAACCCTGCTTAAGATTAGCGTATCGCAACGCGTTTTTCTGTCGGGTGAAACCATGAGGAACATATCTTGACCATTATTCAAAAGAAGCGCTTAACATACTGCCTCGAGGCGATATCCGGGTGGGTTTTAAACCCGTTCCAGGATGTTGATATCAGCGGTATTGCCTGGAATTCTCGGCAGGTTCAACCCGGGGATGTGTTTTTTGCTTTGATCGGGGAAAACTCGGACGGTCACAGGTTTACTCAATCGGCTGTGGAGCGGGGCGCTGCTGCTGTGATCGGCACGCAGCCCGGGCTTCAATTGGATGTGCCCTATGTTCAGATCAAAGGCGCTGATCGCCTGGCGATGGCAATTTTTTCGTCCGCTTTTTACGACCATCCTTCGCAAAAGCTGATCGTCATTGGCGTGACGGGCACCGACGGTAAGACGACCACCACCAACCTGATCTATCATATTTTGCGGACAGCCGGGATCCGGGCGGGTATGATTTCGACTGTAAACGCCGTGGTGGGTGACGAAATTTTGGATACCGGTTTTCATGTCACAACGCCTGAATCCCCGGATGTTCAGCGTTATCTCGCACAGATGGTGGATGCGGGCCTCACGCATGTGGTGCTTGAAGCCACCTCGCATGGGCTGGCACAGGAAAGGGTAGCTGCTGTAGATTTTGATCTGGCTGTGGTCACCAACATCACCCACGAGCATCTCGATTTTCATCTTGATTATCGGGGCTATCTGCAAGCAAAGGGAAAACTCTTTGAGGCAATATCCCACACCCTACCCGGTATAAAAGGGGTTGAAAAACTGGGCGTGTTGAACAAGGACGACCAATCCTATGATTACCTGCAGAAGATCACAGAAGCGAAACAGCTTTCGTATAGCATTGATTCTCAGGCTGATCTCTGGGCGGGCGAAATCACTCAGGGTCCTGCAGGAGTGCAATTCAGAGTCAATGGATGGGACGAGCCATTTCAAATTCAAAGCAATATGATCGGGTTTTATAATGTCGCCAATATTCTGGCAGCGATTGGGGCAACACTGATCGGTTTGAATATTCCAATTTCGACGATCCAGCAAGCTTGCAGCACCGTGGAGACCATCCCGGGGCGGATGGAAGCCATTGATCTGGGGCAGGATTTCCTGGCGATTGTTGATTTTGCCCATACGCCCAACGCCATCCGCCAGGCTCTGATCGCTGCCCGTGAACTGACCTCCGGGAAGATCATCGCAGTGTTCGGTTCGGCTGGTTTGCGCGATGTGGAGAAACGAAAATTGATGCCGGAAACCGCAGCAAAGCTGGCAGATGAAATGATCCTGACTGCCGAAGATCCACGGACAGAATCGCTTGATGCGATCCTGATGGATATGGCAGAAGGAGCAACCAGGGGCGGGGCGGTTCAGGGTGAAAATTTTTGGCTGGAACCGGACAGAGGCAACGCGATTCGTCGGGCAGTCAACCGGGCAGAGCGCGGCGATCTGGTGATTTGTCTTGGCAAAGGACATGAGCAGTCGATGTGTTTTGGAACCGAGGAGTATCTCTGGGATGATCGTAAGGCATTGCGGGCAGCCCTTTCGGAGAGGTTGGGCATCCCCGGGTTTGAAATGCCCTGGTTGCCCACCAGCGACGACATCTGACCGAACAGCGATCGGTCGAGCTGTCTGAGAGCCATCGGAGAGCACCGATCCTTTTTGCGGCAGATGTTGCCATGATCCACGTTGGGTCGATTGGGTTGACCCTTCATCGTTTGTGAAAATCTGTATCCATACTTAAAATATTTAGAAACTGAAAGCAGGCCGAAGAGGGATGTAACCGGGCGACTTGTTCTGGCTGCAAAACCTGAGGCTCAGATCACGCCGAAAGTGGATCACGCCCAGGAATAATTGAGAAGAAAAAGAGAAGTTGCTTTTTATTCGAAGGGGGTAACATTTTCGATGGCCAGTAATAGAAATTAAAAAGAGGGAGTTGAATGTTGGATAGTTTCACTATTCGGTATCAAATGTAGGGGTAACCCTCCGTGTTTGCCCTGCCCAAAGGGCACTTCGGGTTGGACAGACACAGAGGTCTGCTTTCATTAAATATTATTTGTTTTTCAACACTATCCAAAAAACATCTTGACGAAGATCGTCTTCTATGATAAAAACAATAGATTTGCAAATTATCAGAAGTCGGACTTTATGAAAATACCCGGATTAATCGATGCTCATGTTCATTTGCGAACCCCAGGCGGTGAGCATAAAGAAGATTTCAGGACTGGAACCGCCGCAGCCCTGGCAGGTGGGTTCACAACACTCCTTGCCATGCCAAACACGCTGCCGCCGTTGGTAACATGCCGGGATTGGCGTATCGCACAGATCAGAGCCCAAAGCGAAGGTCAGTGCGATGTTTTTTTATATGCCGGCGCATCCGCAGATCATATCGACCAGCTGCCCGATTTGGCACAGAGTGCAGTCGCCCTGAAGATCTATTTGAATGAAACCTATGGCCCGCTTAGAGTTGAGGGTGTGAGAAAACTGAGTGAGATCGTTCAGAACTGGCCTGCCAGCAAACCAATCGCAGTACACGCAGAAGGGGATTCTGTGGGGGTGGTGATCGCCATGGCAGCCCTCTATCAACGCCGGTTCCACATCTGCCATGTTTCCCGAAAAGATGAGATCGAATTGATTTCTGATGCAAAAAAGAGAGGCTTGCCTGTGACCTGCGAGGTGACCCCCCATCACCTTTTTCTCACAGAAGATGACGCCGACCGTTTGGGACCATTGGGCGATATGCGACCCCGCCTGGCAACGCAGGCAGATGTGGACGCACTCTGGGCGCAAATCAACACGACCGTTGACTGCATCGCCAGCGACCATGCCCCGCACACACTTGAAGAGAAGGGGATCGTGTCGCGGAACAATGTGGACGGTGCAGCTGTGAGCCAGGAAAAAACCCCGCCGCCGGGCGTCCCCGGGCTTGAATCGACCCTGCCCTTGATGCTGACAGCAGTCGCTGAGGGAAGGATCACACTTGAGCGCGTTGTGGCGCTGCTTTATACCAACCCGCGCCTTATCTTCAACCTGCGGGAACAGCCTGAAACATGGGTTGAGGTGGATGAGCATGCGACATACACCTTTCCTGACCACCCTTTGTTTACGAAGTGCGGTTGGTCGCCTTTTGAAGGGATGCAGATGAAAGGACGAATCAGAAAGGTTGTTTATCGAGGAAAAGAAGTCTTTCGGGATGGAAGGCTTTTTTTAAATAAGAATTAGAAGTAGGAGATTTAAAATATGTCCAACAATGCAATTTTGAAACTGTTCAATTTAGAAGATTACAAACGCGAACCGAAGGTGGAGAATAATTTTTATCAAAAAGATATCCTCAGCGTCAGCCAGTTTACCAAGGATGATCTGGATTACATCTTTATGCGGGCTGATGAAATGGCGGAGATGTCCGGACAATGGGGGACCTGCGATCTGCTGAAGCGATACACACTGGCCTGTGTTTTTTATGAACCCAGCACACGAACCAGTTCTTCTTTTATCGCTGCCATGCAGCGACTGGGTGGTAATGTGATTCCAATTACCGAGGGTATTCAGTTTTCATCGGTGTCCAAGGGCGAATCTTTGATCGACAGCATGCTCACCCTTGAGCAGTATTGTGATCTGATCGTGCTTCGCCATCCTGAGATTGGCTCAAGTGCAGCCGCCGCCAAATATACCCACGTGCCGATTATCAACGCAGGTGATGGCGCTGGCGAGCATCCCACCCAGGCGCTGCTTGACCTGTACACAATTCAATCTGAACTTGGGCGAGTTGATGGCTTAAAAGTTTCGATGGTTGGCGACTTGCTTTATGGACGGACTGTACACAGCCTTACCAAACTGCTTTCAGAATATGACGTTTCACTGCGTTTCGTCTCGCCTGAGGCGCTCCGTCTGCCGCTGGACCTGATGAACGATTTAATTGATAGGGGAATTGACGTTCGAGAAACCAGCGATGTGGCGGATGTGATCGAGAATGCGGATGTGCTGTATGTCACCCGGATCCAGAAAGAACGATTTTTAGACATTATGCAGTATGAAGAAGTGAAGGATTATTTTGAGATCACACCGGATTTGATGACCAAAGCAAAGGAAAAAATGATCGTGATGCACCCCTTACCGCGAGTGGGCGAAATTCATTACAAGGTTGACCGTGACCCTCGGGCAGCGTATTTCAGACAGGTCCAAAACGGCATGTTTATTCGGATGGCGCTGTTGGCAACCGTGCTTGGGCAAGCATAGATGGGAAAATAAAATGAACTTTTTTAAAAAACTGGAAAAAAAAATCCACGCGAACCAATCCTTGCTTTGCATCGGGTTGGACCCGATGCCTGACAAGTTGCCTGCGGGGGCTGACCTTTATTCGCGCCTGATAAATTGGTGCAATGAAATCGTCGAAAAAACGTCTGATCTGGTGTGCTGTTACAAGCCCAATATAGCCTTCTTTGAACAGTTTGGACCCAAGGGGCTGCGCGCTCTGGCGGATTTTCTCAGGGAGATCCCTGAGGATGTCCCTCTGCTTTTAGATGCCAAGCGCGGCGACATCGGTTCAACTGCCGATGCCTACGCCCGCGGCGCTTATGGGCATTTCAGGGCGGATGCGATTACGTTGAGCCCCTACCTCGGTCGGGATAGCATTGACGCCTTCCTTAAAGATCCTGATAAAACGGCATTTGTCCTGTGCCATACCTCCAACCCTTCTGCAAGTGAAATTCAGCATTATGGCGACCCACCCCTATTTGAATACATTGCTGACCTGGCGAAGTCTTGGGGTTCAACCACCCAGATCGGCTTTGTGATCGGCGCCACCCAACCTGAGGCGCTTCAGGCGGTTCGCCGAATCTGCCCTGATCACTGGTTTTTGGCGCCGGGTGTGGGTGCACAGGGTGGAGACCTGGATCAGGCATTGCAGGCAGGATTGCGTGCGGATGGACTGGGGATGATCATCCCGGTTTCGCGTGCCGTGATCAACGCCCCTGATCCCCGCCAGGCAGCACTTGACGTGCGAGAAGCGATTAATTTGAGCAGGACAGGGTTCAAACCCGAGCCAGCCATCAGCAGACGGGAAATGCTGATCATCAAGTTGTTTGAAGCTGGATGCGTCAGGTTTGGCAGCTTTACGCTTGCTTCGGGCAAGCAATCCCCAATCTATTTTGACCTCAGACGAATCGGATCGTTCCCAGACCTTTTCACAGAGGTTGTCCATGCCTATTTGGACGTTCTTTCCGAGAAAAGGTTTGACCTTGTGGCAGGGGTTCCTTATGCCGCCTTGCCGCTGGGAGGGTTGATCGCCTGGAAATTGGGGACGCCGCTGATCTATCCCCGTAAAGAAGCCAAATCTCACGGAACCGGTCAAATGGTGGAAGGCGCTTTTCAACCCGGCCAAAAGGCAGTGCTGGTGGAGGATGTGATCACAAGCGGCGGCAGCATCCTTGCGGCAGCAGAGGCTTTGCGCGCGGCTGGTCTGGTGGTGGAGGATGCGGTGGTGCTGGTGGATCGCAAACAGGGCGGGGATGCCGCCATGGCGCCGCATGGCATTCATGTCCATGCGGTTACCGATATTTACGAGATCCTGACGGTATTGAAATCTCACGGCTTGATCGATAGCGAAACCGAGGTTTCTGTGAAAGCGTATCTTCAAGGGCTTTAATATGGCAAATTTGGGCGTGAAATTTTTAGATCTTCACCTCAAGAATCCCTTTGTGCTGGCTTCAGGAATTCTGGGGACAAGTGCCAGCTTGATGGAACGGTGTGCTCGCGCAGGTGCTGGGGCGATCACATCGAAAAGCTGCGGACCGGAGGCACGCGAGGGGCATGAAAACCCCGTCACCCTGGCGTGGGCGGGCGGTGTGATCAACGCTATCGGGCTCACCAACCCGGGCGTGATCGAAGAAATCCCGCTTTTACAGGAAACCAAACGCCGCCTTGTTGCTTTGGATGTCCCCTTGTTTGCCAGCATCTTTGCCCCGACGCTTCACCAGTTTGGAGAGGTTGCCCGGAGGATTGCGGAAGCGGAACCTGATTTGATCGAGGTCAATATTTCGTGTCCGAATGTTGCCAGTGAATTCGGCACACCATTTTCAGCCTCGACTGAAAGTGCCGCGGCTGTCACACGGGAGGTTAGAAAAGCGGTGAGCCTTCCCATCAGCATCAAACTTTCGCCCAATGTGCCGAATATTGGGGAGATTGCCAGGGCAGTGGTTGACGAAGGTGCGGATGCAATAACGGCTGTCAACACGATGCCCGCCATGCTGGTTGATGCCCATGCAGGGAAACCCATCCTCAAAAACCGTACAGGCGGCCTGTCCGGAAGCGCCCTCAAGCCAATTGCCCTGCGATGTGTGGAAGAAATCGCATCCCGGGTTGCGGTACCGATTATTGGCACCGGGGGGGTGTCCAGCGGTCTGGATGCCGCTGAGATGCTCATGGTGGGGGCGACGCTGATTGGGATTGGCTCTGCTGTTGCTCAGGGTGGTCCCCCCGTGTTTGCCCGGATCGGTGAGGAATTATCAGAATTTATGGATAACGCAGGGTATCAGGAAATAAATGACCTGCGCGGGAGGGCCTGCGGGTGACACACAGGGATCTCTTCAGCGTTTTCACGGTCGCATCGGTGCGACTTGAAAACCCAACCACCCGAACGCTTTTTTTTGATCGTTCTTTGATGGATATCCAGCCAGGTCAGTTTGTGATGGCATGGCTGCCGGGAGTGGGGGAAAAGCCCTTCAGTGTCAGCGGAGATCACCCCCTGGCGCTCACCATCGCGGACGTTGGTAGCGTCAGCCATGCGCTCAATCAGCTGAATCCTGGAGACAGGGTCTGGATTCGGGGTCCTCTTGGGCAGGGGTTTTCGTTGAACTCTCAGCGAAGTCTTTTGGTGGGCGGCGGGTACGGCGCGGCGCCGCTGTTCCTACTTGCCCAGCACGCCCGCTGGAAAGGTGTGGATGTCTCGGTTGTTCTGGGGGCAAAAACCAGGAGCGAATTGATCATGACAGCAGCATTTGAATCGATCGGATGCAGGGTGAGCCTGGCGACAGAAGATGGCAGCGCTGGTTTGCAAGGAATGGTCACGGCTGCCATGGAACAGGCTTATCATGAAATCCTACCGGATGAGCTTTTTGCCTGTGGACCCGCCGGGATGCTCATGGCGGTAGCCCAATTTGCCCAGAAAAGAAATGTACCAGCACAACTCTCATTTGAAGCCCTGATCCGTTGTGGTGTGGGATTGTGCGGGTCCTGTGAACTGTCAGAGGACACCTGTTTGAAGCTTGGGATTTCTGCCGGCTTTCTGGTTTGTCATGATGGACCGGTGGTACACTTACCCTGATCTTCTGACTTCATCGGCGGGGAGGGCAGGTGAGCTGAATTTCCGATAATAATGGGGTGTTGAAAATTGGTTAGGTCAATGTTCGACATCAAATGTTGGGGAAACCCTCTGTGGTTGCCCATCCCAAAGAACGCTTTAGGCAGGGCGGACATTGTTCGAAACTAAAATTTATTACATTAATTCATAAACCTATTATTAAATTTCATTTGTTTTTCAACACCTAATGATATTTTTGGAAACAAATGGAGGCTGGTTTTAAAATCAAACCAGCCTCCGATTAATTGGAATATTGTAATTTGCGGCTTAGCGGCGGTTTCGGTTATCGCGGCTACGGCTTCGGTTTGGGGTGGTCTTTCCACCGCCATCACGTGCCTGGGCTTCTTCCAGTGTCCAGCCTTCCAGCAGCGCCTGGCGAGAGAGCCTGATTTTGCCCTGGTTGTCGATGTTGGTGACCATGACGGTGATCTCATCGCCAACCTGCACCACGTCAGAGACATTCTTGACGTGGCTCGTATCGAGCTGAGAAATATGCACCAGCCCGTCTGTGCCGGGCAGAAGTTCAACAAAGGCGCCAAAATCCGTGACGCGGACAACCTTGCCTGTATAGATGCGACCGATCTGAACTTCTTCAGTCAATTGTTCAATGCGTTCTCGAGCAGCCTTATATCCTACGCCGTCGACTGAGGAGATAAAGATGGTGCCATCGTCCTCAACTTCAATTCTTGTACCCGTTTCTTCCTGGAGATTACGGATCGTTTCACCGCCCTTGCCAATCACTGCGCCGATCTTTTCAACGGGGACCTTGATGGCTTCGATGCGAGGTGCGTGATCTTTGATGTCAGATCGGGGCTGGTCGATTGTCTGGAGCATAGTATCTAAAATATGCAATCGGGCAATCCGTGCCTGTTCGAGGGCTTCGGACATGATCTCGGTGGTGATACCACCAATTTTGATGTCCATTTGCAGTGCTGTAATCCCTTCGGTTGTGCCTGTGACTTTAAAATCCATGTCGCCGAGGTGATCTTCCATACCAAGAATATCGGTCAGGATCACATAGTTGTCGTCTTTCTTTACCATACCCATTGCAACACCTGAAACAGGTCGCTTGATGGGTACGCCACAATCCATCAACGCCAGGGTTGATCCACAGGTGGATGCCATCGAGGATGATCCATTGGAAGCCATCACTTCCGAAACCAGGCGAAGGGTATAAGGAAAGTCTTTTTCATCCGGGAGCATTTTCTCCAGGGCGCGCTCAGCCAGCATGCCATGCCCAATCTCCCGGCGAGAGGTGAAAATTCGCCCAACCTCACCTGTGGAGAAGGGTGGGAAGTTGTAATGATGCATATAACGCTTCTTCTGTTCAGTGGGGATCAGGTTGTCCATTTCCATGGCGTCTCTGGGTGTGCCCAGGGTTGCCAGTGTAAGCACCTGGGTTTCACCACGCGTGAAAATGGCAGAGCCGTGTGCCCGGGGGCTGAAGTTGACCTCACACCAGATGTCTCGAACATCTTCGGGTCTGCGTCCATCAGGTCTGACCCGCTCATTGAGAATACGTTCGCGAATGATGGTTTTTTCAGCTTCTTCAAAAGCGTTACCCACGGATTTTTTCAAACTCTTGAACTCCGATTCACTTAACGTTTCGGCTTTGTCGGCAGTCAACGCTTCAATCACATCTTTTTTAAGTTGACTGATCCCGCCATACAAATTCTCTTTTGAATAAGGCTTTTGGAGGATTTCTGTTAACTGACCACTGATCCTTTGCTGAACCTGGTCAATCAAAGCGGGTTTTATTTCAAAGGTCTCCACCTCTAGTTTTTCTTTACCAATCTCGCGTGCCATCCGCTCTTGAAGTTCGATGATCGGTTGGATGGCTTTATGCGCCAAATCCAGCGCTTTCACCACAACCTGTTCTGAAACCTCATTTGCGCCGCATTCGACCATCGTAATTGCTTCTTTGGTGCCGACCACGACCAGGTCCAAAGAAGAATCCTCAATTTCAGAAAAGGTCGGGTTGACGATGAATTCCTCATTCCGATAACCGATCCGAACCGCACCAACAGGACCGTGCCAGGGGATATCTGAGATCATCAAGGATGCCGATGCGGCGTTAATCGCGATGATATCCAGCGGGTTTTCCGTATCCGCAGAGAGAGACATCAGCATCACCTGGACATCGTTGCGCATCCCATCGGGAAACAGGGGGCGAATGGGTCGATCAACCATGCGAGCTGTCAGAACGGCTTCAGCGCGGGGACGCCCCTCACGTCGGAAGAATGAACCGGGAATTCGCCCACCGGCATACATGCGTTCTTCGTAGTCTACGGTCAGGGGAAAGAAATCAAGTCCTTCCCGAACGTCGCTCATGGTTACGGCGGAAAAGATCAGGCTGTCACCCTGGCGAATGGTTACTGAACCATTTGCCTGTCCAGCCAACTTTCCAGTTTCGATGATAATTTCCTTATCACCGAGATTTGTTCGGTATATTTTTGCATTGGGTTGCATTGTAAATTATCCCTTCTCTAACTTTCCCGCTCGGTCAGGGACTGAAAACCGGTGAGGTGCCAACCCTCAGCAATTTTCAATTCCCGACCTGCGGATTACTATGAATTAAATCAATTAAACGCAGATAAGCTCATAGTATAGCCTCACCCGACTTTTGGGTGGTCTTTCTTGCCATCAGCTCGATCTGCGTGAATTTTCGAAATAAACAGTAAAACTATCAATTATTTCTTGCGGATTTTCAATTTATCGGTCACCGCCAGGTAGCTTTTATAGTCTTTTTGGCGTAAATACGCCAATAGCCGCCGTCGACGTCCAACAAGTTTGAGCAACCCACGACGTGAACTTTCATCATGGGTGTTGATGCGAAGGTGATCGGTCAATTCCGCGATCCTTTTGGTGAGGATTGCAATTTGGACCTCTGGCGAACCTGTGTCGTCGCCATGCCGTTTGTATTCTTCAATAATCTGTTGTTTTCGCTCTTTATCTAAAGCCATGACACTGCTACTCCTTGATTTGTTTGTTGGCAGGTCTCCATGTCCCCAGCCGAAACCAGAAACAGGACCAGTCATTGGAGTAAATTATACTTTACTGAGAAAAATATGCAACCAACCGGTGGGGGAAGGTGACAGAACAACCATCAAGCAGGAGAAATTTCTCTGATTTCGATGGAAGAGAGCATTGTTAGTGCGCACAAACGAGGCGCTCACCCTACAAACTCATTTGGATGGGGGGCAGAAGAAGGATGACGGGGGACGGGGGACGGAAGGGGTGTTTCTAAAATCTGTAAGTCATGCACTGTGCAGCATGTATAACAAAGGTGGTGTTGTCACGCAGGTTGCTTCGCAACCGTGCCTGACCTACGATTTCTTTCATCAATAATCCACGAGTTTGCGCTGGTCAGGAGACCAGCGCTCGCAGGTGTCTCACCTGCGAGAACATTGGTGCTTCGCACTCGGGGCGGGCAATGAGAACAATGGCATCGTAGGGTGCGCGAGGTCCGTCCGCACCAAGAAAACCGCATTATTGCAGCGCACAAACGAGGTGCTCACCCTGAAAATTCTGATAGATCAGCGTGTGTCCAGGTTTGTAAACAGGTCCTTCAACGCCTGCCGGATCTCTTCAGGGTCTGTAATTTTGAGCAATGGAAGCAATACTTCATGGGATAAGGCATAAGGCTTTAGATAGGCTTTGAGGAATTTTCGAAATGTAATCACTCCTTTTTCCCCATAAATACGAACGGATTCACTCAGTTGTTTGCAGACAACTTCTTCGACCACAGGCAGGGGCACCTCATTCCGATCCAATCGGCTGAAGATCCAGGGGTTGCCAATAGCAGCCCGACCGATCATGATGGCATCACAGCCTGTTTCGGCTTTCATGCGCTGTATATCGGATACGGTTTCGACATCTCCGTTGCCGATGACGGGGATGTCGAGCGCCTGTTTGATTTCACCGATCGGCTCCCAGCGCGCTTTTCCCCGGTATCCCTGGTGACGGGTTCGTCCATGAACAGCGACCATTGCGCCGCCATTGTCCTGAATTGTCCTGGCGATTTCAAGATAGTTTAAATGGTTATCATCCCACCCCAACCGGATTTTGCCCGTGATGGGCATTTTGAAATGATCGGTCATTGTGCGAAAGATATTCCCGATTTTCCCCGGGGACAGCATGAGCGCCGCCCCCGCGCCGCGGGAAGTCACATTCTTTGATTGGCAGCCCAAATTGATATCAATAAGATCGGGCTGAACCCTGGGTACGAGCTGGCGTGCAGCTTCAAGGATCTGCTCCGGATGATCGCCCAGCATCTGCAGCGACAGGGGGCGCTCGCTGTCATTGAAAACATATCGATGATGATAACGGGGGTGGTGGGTTAGAACGTCCAGCGCATTTATAAATTCCGTGATGCTCATAGCGGAACCCAGTTGGCGGCACAGGCTGCGAAAAGGCTGATCGGTGATGCCGTCCATAGGCGCCAGGATCAGGTCGCCATAAATGGGTATGTTGCCGATCATAAAATCAGGTTGATTCATCGTGATTTATTTTACTTCGTTCAAGATGAAGATGAAGTTAGCTGTTCAATTGCCCAGCGGCAGGCATCGAGAACGCCCGGATCTGTTTCCTCTGCCAATGCCTTCTTGAGGATGGGAATGGCTTGAGTGTAACGCTGATTGCCCAATACGATGGCTGCATTACGCAGCAAGCCATGCCTTTTTGCACGAGAAAGCGGCGTGCGACCATAGAATTTTGAAAAGGCTTCTTCGGTCATGGGAAAAAGCCCGACCAGGTCAATGGGATTTGAGATCAGCGGTTCTCCCAGCTCTGTCGGTGTGGATACAGTTCTGGCATTATGAGGACACACCATTTGACAAATATCACATCCAAATACCCAGGACCCTATGAAAGGCTTCTGTTCATCGGGAATGGCTCCTTTGTGTTCAATGGTCAGATAGCTGATACAGTCTCCGGCATTGATCGTGCGGTTGGGGAGGATACAAGAAGTCGGACAGGCGTCGATGCAGCGCGTGCAGGACCCACAGATATCCCTTGTGAAGGGTGGGTCTGGAGGAAGGGCAAGGTCGGTAAGGATTTCAGCCAGAAAAAAATAGGAACCTTCTCCCTGGATGATCAGACAGCCGTTTTTTCCAACCATCCCGATGCCTGACAGGGTCGCATAGGATCTTTCAAGAACGGGGCCGGTATCCACATAGGATTTCAGACGAATATGCTCGCCAGCCGCCCTGTGGATTGAACTTTCCAATTGGGAAAGTTTGTCCCAGATGACACTGTGGTAGTCCGAGGTCACGGCATAAGAGGATATCCTGCCAAAACCAGGGTCGATTTGATTGTGATTTTTGATCGGGGGGTTGTAGAGCAAAGCAAGGCTGATCACGGACTGACAGCCCTCAACGATTAAGTCAGGGTCCTGGCGCTTTGCCACGGTATCTTCTCGCGCCAGATATGCCATCCCGGCATGGTATCCCGACTGGATCCAGTCCGTATAAGCATCGATGTGAGGGACAGGCAGGGCTGGTGCAATTCCACAGTGATTAAAACCGAGGCGGTGAGCCTCGGATTTGATGTATAGAACGAGCTGCTGTTTATCCATTTTTCAGGCGGTTTCCAGCGTGCATCTGAATTGAAACGCTGGTCGAATCGTCAGGCTAAGGTGCTTCAGTGGTTGGTTCGGAGGTTACGGTTGGCGCAATTGATTGAGATTCCCCAACAGGGACGACATCAACAATGATATAAAAATCGTAAAAAGATGTCCCGCTTGCATTGAAAAGTTTCCAGTTGCTTTGTTTACCTCCAGTAGCTTGCGGCGCTACAAAATCAATACTGATCTGAACATTCCGATTTGGGGGGACAGGATAAGGAAGAAAAGTTTTTTCAACAGCATCCATCCTTTCACCTGTTGCAAATTGAATGTAGTAGTCGGTTGTCCAGGTTGAGGTGCCCCTGTTATCGATGGTCCAGGTGACGGTAAATTTCTCGCCCTGTTCAATTTTGGTGTTATCGGGGGGATCGTTTGCTAACCAGGCAGCCTTATCTGAACCGCCGACGGTACCCGAGGTGGGCGTCGCAGCTTGCGGTCCATCCGGGGTTGCCGTGAACGCCACGGATTGGGTGGGTGTGCTTTCCTGGGTGGGGGTGTGGGTCGCTGTTGGCGCCGCTGTGCTGGTGGAGGTTGGCTGAGCCTGAGCGGTCATCGTTGCCTGAACTTCGGCTGTTTGTGCAAATCCGGTTTTTTGCATTTCGATATCAAATTTTGGCTCTTTTGAACCGCACGCGCTCAGCGCAGAACCGAAAAACAGCATAACCATCAACAGAAGACCCGCTTGTTGTATTTTTATTCTCATTATGTTTCCTATCTTTGAAAGTATGTTCGCATCAAGCAAATCAAGATACAATTTTAGATGATGTGGCTGAAAAGTCAAGTAGAATAACTCACCTCAATTTTGTGAATGCACCAAAAAACCGGCGATGGTCAACCATCGCCGGTTTGCTGTTATGCAAATTTACGGTTCAATTCTGGGACCAAACCAAAGGGCATTGTCGTTTTTTGCGCTGCCGTTGGCGTCAACGACCAGGATGAACTGAACCTTTTTGCCTGCCAGACTGTTCAGGTCAACCTTGACCCTGTTGAATTTACCATCCTGAACTTCATGCCAGGTTGCCAGCGTTTCTTCATTGCCACCTTCAATTCTGTAATTCAATTTGAACTTCACATCACAGTCACTCTTGCCATTACAGCCAACGATGGCTTTAAAATAAACACCCTTTGTCACGGTGATTTCCGGGTAAATGCCTTTAATCCAACCATTCGTGACCATTTCGGGGTGAACGTGCATGCCGGGTTCATCGTCGATAACACCATTTTCAAGCGTAGGCTCATCAATCTTACGGACATAACCAGTTGCGTCACCCGGCTTGCCGGGGCATGGCAGGATCCCAGCGCTGCTCCGCCATACAACACCGCTGGCGCACATATTCTTGGTGAAATCATATACTGAGCCCTTCACATTAATGGCGACCCAGAAGGTTTTGATCTGTTCACTAATTCCAAAGGTTGCTCCATTGGCATTGCGCAGTAAAAAGTCGCCCCGATGTGATCCCGCAGCAAGGGGCGCTTTGAGATCAAAACTGATTACAACGGATTGCCCGGGTTCCACACTCCCGGTTGTGAGCTGTTTTGCTGCCGGCGCATTCATCGCATTCCCGTCCAAAAAGATCACATCATAATCAGATGTCCAGGTGCAAGACCCCACATTTTTCAAGGTCCAGGTTTTGGTGAAGGATTCCCCCGGGCTGAAACTTGAACCATCCAAGACCGTTTCTGATACAAACGCGGCCACATCGCAAGCAGCTTGCTTTGTTGGGGTGAAAACTGCAGTTGGTTCCAGGGTTGGCGTGGGGGTCTCGATCACTTCAGGCGTTTCTGTGAGCGTGGGTTCCTGGGTACCTGTCAGTGTGGGTTCTGGGAGGGTAGGCTGGCTCGTCTGTGCGATGCTTGTTTGCTGTGCCTGAATTGTTTGGGCAGCGGCAGTATTTAATAGATCAACTTGAGATACGGGCGTCTCAAAAATTGGAATATTACAACCCACCAGCATCACACTCAGTAAAAAGCTAAGCATAATTATGGTCGTTCTCTTTTTCATGATTCATCTCCTGCCTGATTATGGGCAAACTCATTCATTCATATTATATATTAATTTACATTAACTTGAAGCATTCATTTTTTTGCTTATTATTTTCTGTCCATTGTTTTATTAATAACCATACTATGGACGTGTAAGTTAAGCGATTGGTTCCAATTATTTCAGAATAACCGAAAATATCAGCTGTTTTTTTACGCAGCCTTCACTTATGAATGCGTGCTGTTTGTTTCAATTGGCTTCCCAATCAGGGCTTTGATGAACAGACCGAGACTGAATTTCTTGCCGGTCAACAGCAATTGAGCCCTGAACATGCCAGCGACGCTGCGAACAAGCAGGATTATCGTCAGGATGGTTAAACCAATGGATGTTAAAATTTGCCAAACAGGCACCTGTGTGACCACCATGCGGGTCATAATTGTACTGGGCGCTGTAAATGGGATAAGACTCAAAATCACCGGTAAGGTTGTGTGGGGTTGTTCAACAATGAGACTGATCAAAAGCAAGGGTATCAAGAGAGGGATGATCATAAGAAAAGTTGCTTGCGATGCCTCCTTGAGATTAGGGACAAGCGCACCGGTGCCCGCCATCAGGGTTGCGTAAATTAAATAGCCAAGAATAAAGAAGGTGATTCCCCAGAACAAGATTTGAGGAGATAGCTGGAAATTTGAGGGTATGTTAAGAGTCTTTCCCCCCATTCGCATTAGAAAATAGGCTGAACTCAACCAGACACCCGTTTGAAGCAACCCCACCAATCCGAGCCCTAAAACCTTGCCTGCAAGAAGCTGGTTTGGTTTGATCGAAGTTATCAAAATTTCCATGACACGGTTTTCTTTTTCTTTCGAGATGCTGTTGAGCATCAAGCTGGCAGAAGCCATAATCACGATATAGAACAGCATTGTCATCCCATAAGGGATGTAGAATGCCAATGGATTACTCATATCAAATCCAGTTTCTTCTGGGGAGAGATCGTGGTGTTCGATCTGAACTGGCAACTGAAACAACTGATAAATTTCAGGATCCGATCCAAGTAAGTTGAATTCAATAACTGAATTAATCAGCCATGAACTTTCCAGCGCCGATAGCGGCGAAAAGTCCTCGAGGATGTATTTGAGATCCCCACTTTCGATATAATCAGCTTCAATTACGTAATACCCGCTGATCTTTTGGTTTCTCAAAGCATTTCTTGCATCGGATTCATTTTGATAAACGATCAGGTTTTCTTCGGTTACCCATTCCGGGGTTTGCTTAATAATCCCAGCCAGGTCTACATAGCCTTCTGGGCGGATGTCATCCTGTGATGGCTGGAAAATACTGATTTCACCACCGGAGCTCTCTTTTCCCTGGATCAGGGAAACAACACCGAGGATGATGGCGGGGACCAGGGGCACCAGGATCAGGGTGAGGAGGAAAGAACGTCGCCTGATGGTGTTTGTAAATTCTGTTTTTAAAACAACCCATATTTTAGCCATTATGCCTGCCCTCTTTTCAAAACTTCCTTTATGGATAGTTTTTTACCATATTGGAGCATCCCCAGCCTGAAGGCGCGACCGGCAAACCACACAGCAGCCAGGGCAAACAGGAATAGGATGGTAATGGTCAACAGGATTTGCCATGTGGGTATGACCGTAAACCCCATTCGAAACAAAAGCGTAAGAGAGGAGGTTAAAGGAAAAAAATTGAGCGCTTTGGTAAGGGTGCTGTTCGGATTTTCCATGATGGCACCTATGAAGTAATAAGGGATGGTCATCGATAATGAAAATAGGCTTGAAACTTGTTGAGCCTCTTGCATTTCTGTCATCGTTGAACCAATTGCAGCCATTATGGCTGCAACCATGATAAAAGTTGGGGTGAGCGTTAATAAAAGCACCAGAATGTAATTTGTTGGCAGAGAAAAATCAGCCAAAACAGGCCAGAATCTTCCACCAATTGCTAATGCAAGCCATCCAAAAAGCAGCCAGACTGCAAGCTGAGTCAGACCAACCCCAATATTGCCAATGATTTTGCCTGCCATAAGTTTGCTTGGGCTGACAGAAGAGATCACTATTTCCATGGTGCGGTTCTCTTTTTCCTCAACAACCGCCTGTAACAGGTAGCCTCCGCTTGTCATCACGACAATGATAAGTAGAATCCCGGCAACCAGCGGCGTCAATATTTGATACCATTGGTTCTGGTTCATCTCACGGCTGCCATCCAGCGAAGTAACGGTGGTTATATTTCCGGATTGAAGACGCTCCCAGATTGGCGGATCGATATTATCGAAAAGTTTCAGGTTCCTGCGGACCAGCTGATTGAACTGAGCCTGTGCGTTGTGTTCTGGTTGCTCATTATAGAAGAGCTGGACATGGGTGTTTTGCGGGTATTCTTTCGGAATGATGTAATAGGCTTGAATGATTTCTGCGTTTAAATCTGATTTTGCCTGCTCTTCGCCACGGTAGAGCTGGAAGGTGATTTTTGGATTAAACAAACTGCCTTCCTCAATGGGCGATGAGATGTCCTGTATTATCCCGGATTGATCGACGATACCGATGGGTTCAGTATTGATCGAAAAATAACCAATCAGAAAGACAACTGCAAGCATCAGGGTTATTGTAAGTGGAAGGCTCAGCAGCCCGAACAGGAATCTTTTTGTGAGCACATGTTTCGTGTATTCATATTTGATAATTTGCCAGGTCTTATTCATGCTGTTCCTTTTCTTTATTCTGCACAACCTGAATGAAGATCTCATTTAAGGGAGGGACCGCAATCTCAAATTCTGTCAGTTCAAGCCCGGAATTGATCAGATGCTTCAGAACTTGATTGGGTTGAGCCGTTTCATCAAGGACCAGACGATGACGTCCGTTCAGCTTTTTAACTTCCGAAACCCCTTCGATTGCTTCGGGCAATGGATCGACTGTGGTGACGAGGATGTCGCGCGAGGTGAATTGCTGTTCGATTTCTTGCAAGGAGCCATATAGCAGACGCTGTCCAGAATCGATTAACAGGATTCGATCGCAAAGTTCTTCCACCTGGTTCATCTGATGGGTGGACATAATGATTGCCTTGCCCTCATCGCGCTTTTCTTGCAGGATGGCTTTGACCATCTCGGTGTTGACCGGGTCGAGTGCAGTAAAGGGTTCATCGATGATGACCAGTTCGGGATCATGAATCAGGGTTGCGATGAGCTGTGCTTTTTGCTGCATTCCCTTACTGAGCTCTTTTACTTTCTTGTCTTTGACCTCGTAAAGGTCGAAGAGTCTCAGGTGTTCGTCCAATTGTGAAGCGACACTTTTTTCAGGCATACCCTTGAGGGATGCCAGGAAAGTCAGACAGCGCCCCAGGGGGATATCCTGGTAAAGACCACGTTCCTCTGGAAGATAGCCGATATGATTCTTCTTCTCTTCGTTCATGGGGCCACCCATCACCAGAATCTCACCGGAATCAGGCTCAAAAATATCCAGTATCATGCGGATGGTGGTCGTTTTCCCGGCACCATTCGGGCCTAAAAGGCCGAAGATTTCGCCTGGTTTGACTTCAAAACTGAGATGATCAACAGCTTTGACCTCGCCGAATCTTTTTGATATATTGTTCACATTGATAATTGACATCGTTTCCTCGCAAATCAAACTTGAAACTGAAGATTCTTTAATTAATGATAAGTGCTGGATTGCTTGTTAAGTGTAGATTTTCTATGGTTTTACCACCGGAGAAAAGAACATGCTGCACATTTTTAATTAACGGCGGCATTAATTATTGTACTGTATTTTAAGCGTAATTTTAAAATCTGTAAGTGTTTGTTGGGTGATATCCCTCACCTCAAATTGTTTTAACGCTTGTAATTGTCTTCAGTTAAAACAAAAAACCACCCGATAGATTGAATCCACCGGATGGTTGTGATCTTTGTTGTCTCTTCAGATTATTCTTTATCGTAGGGCTCGCCGCTGGCTGCAGGCGCTTGACCTTTGCCAATAAAGCCTGCCAGAACGATCATCGTGATCAGGTAGGGCGACATTGCCATAATTTGGGGTGGAATGGCGCTGCCCAGGAGTAAAAGCTTTGAGCCGATCGCATCTGCAAACCCAAAAATCAAGCCAGCCCCCATGGCGCCTAAAGGTCGCCAGTTACCGAAGATCATCGCAGCCAATCCGATGAAACCTTTACCGGCGGTCATGCCTTCGTTGAAACGGCCCACTGAACCCAATGTAAAAAATGCACCGCCCAAACCTGCCACCAGGCCGCTGAGCAGAACAGCCACATAACGGGTTTTGATCACGTTAATGCCCAGGGTATCGGCCGCCCGGGGATGTTCTCCCACCGACCGTAAACGCAGTCCCCAGCGGGTGAAGAAAAGCGCGACCTGAATGACGATCAATAAGATGAACATTATATAAACAAACACGTTGGTATTGAAAAACATTGGCCCGATAAGAGGGATATTTGCAAGCCCTGGGATGGGAATGCGTGAGAACAAGGGTGGCGTGTTCAAAGCCTGGTTGGTTTGCAAGTATTTCTGAGAGATAAAAGCCGTCATCCCTGCTGAAAAAATGTTGATCACAGTACCGGATATGACCTGGTTGATTTTATATTTTATCGATAAAACAGCATGGATTAAACTGAGTAACAAGCCTGAAAGAATCGCGCCCATCAAGCCGATCCAGGGATTGCTGGTGATGCTGCCAATTAGCGAACCGATCATGGCTCCCATCAGCATCATCCCCTCAATGGCGATATTAACGACACCAGCCCGTTCAGAAAGGACGCCAGAGAAGGCGCCCAGGGTGATTGGAACAGCCAGAGAAACTGCGCTCGTCAGCATACCTGCCAGGTTGACCGATGTGCCGCTGGCTTGCCAGGTAACAAAGCCAAAGATCAGGCACAGGGCACTCAGCCCAACCATACCATTGGACGCCCGCCCGAAACCGCGGGCAAGCTGATAGATACCGAGCGCAGTTGGTATGATGGTCAGAAGGATCAACGTTGGCAGGGTTGGAATAACCCAATCGGGCATTGTGCCGATCTCGATCCCCCCGGGAGTCATCACAAATCTGGTCAGGGTATTTGGTTTGGTATTGAGCACAAAGCCAAGCAGGATCACCAGAGCGATGAACAGCTGGACAATACCAAGAATAAGCTTTCTGGTGGGTGGTATTTCATAAATTTTATATCGTTTGATCGTATGCGAGCGGTTTGTCATGACTGACCTCCTCCCCATCCGCTGACAAAGACTGTTTCTTCTTCTTGTTTAGGCTTGCGTAAGCGGTAAAGACTCCGAATAATGGCAGGTGCTGCCACAAACATTAAAATGATAGCCTGCATGACGTCCACGATATCGATGGGGATGCTGGAGACGACCATCATTTTAGTCGCGCCGTTGCGCAATGTGCCGAACAAAAGCGATGTCAGAATCACGCCCAGGGGATGATTGTTGCCAATCAATGCCAGGGCGATACTGTCAAACCCGTAGCCTGAGGATAAACCGAGCGCCATACTGCGATCAACAGCAAGAATTTGGACCCCACCAGCCATACCAGCCATAGCGCCAGAAATCGCCATGCCGAGTATATAGGATTTGCCAACATTCAAGCCGGCGTATTTCGCTGCCCGCGGATTGGCGCCCACCGTGCGGAGGTTCAGCCCCCATTTGGTTTTGAAAAGCAACCACCAGATAAACCAGGCAACTGCCAAAGCAATAAAGAATCCCAGATGAAAGCGGATCGGAGATTTGAAAAATTGGGGAATTTGGGCGCTTTTCTCGATGATAGGGCTGATCGGCATTCCGCCCGATCCCGGTCGGGTCATGGGTCCGGAAAGCAACCATTCAGTCAGGCGAAAGGCGATGTAGTTCATCATAATGGTATTGATCACCTCGTGCCCACCTGTGGTCGCTTTCAGTAAGCCGGGGATGAACCCCCACAGAGCACCTCCCAGGGCTCCGGCGAAAAAAGCCAACGGCATGTGAATGATAAATGGTAAACCTTTGAAGGCATAGCCGACGTAAGTGGCACAGGCTGCCCCGATAAAAAGCTGACCCTCAACCCCGATGTTAAATAAGCCGGATCGAAAGCCAAGCGCCACAGACAAGCCAGCAAAAATATAAGGTGTGGCTTGCACCAGGCTTTCGGGGATGGGATTCAGAGCACGACGAATTTGAATTTCATCACCAGATTGAAAGGCTTCTTTGATCTTTGTGAAATCGCCGATAGAGCCTGCAAACAAAGCTTTGTAGGCTGTAAAAACTTCGTTCCAAATTGTTGACAATCCCTCACCAAAGGATCGGTCAAATGCCTCATATACAGATGGGCTGGTTGCAGCAATTAAAATTGCACCAATGATTAACCCTGTCAGGATTGCCAGGACGGGGATGGCTATGATGTTCCACAATGAACGTTTTTGGGTGGTGGGTTCAACTTCAGGCTCGTTAATCTCCTGAAGCAGAACCTGACCTGCTTCATCAAATTGGTTTGGTTTTCGTTTCATAAGCACGCCCTCCTAAAAGGTTTTTTCCACCACGAGTTTATCTTGAGCAGTGAAACCTTCTTCTGGCATTTCACCAGCCATCATCAAGCCAACCTGTTCCTTGGTCACCATTCTACTATCTACAATCGCCAGGATTTTCCCGCGATACATGACAGCAATCCTGTCAGAGAGCTCCATAACCTCATCTAATTCAGGTGAGACAAGTAAAACAGCGCACCCTTCATCACGTTTTTTGACGATCCGTTTGTGAATATATTCGATCGAGCCGACATCGAGCCCACGGGTGGGTTGCGATGCCATTAGAAATTGAATGGGACGGGAAAGTTCCCGTGCGATAATAACTTTTTGTTGATTGCCACCCGATAGATTGCTGACGGGTGTCAGTGCGCCGGGCGTACGGATATCAAAATCGTGGATTAATTGTTCTGCTTGTTTGAGGATGGTTTGATATTGCAGCACTGCGCCTTTTGAAAAGGGTTCCTTGTAATAAGTACATAAAACCAGGTTTTCAGCTACTGGAAAAGGCAATACCAGACCGTCGGCTTGCCGATCTTCGGGAACATGGGCAGAGCCTAATTCAGTGATCTGGCGGGGGGTGGCGTGTGTGATATTCTTTCCCAGGAGTGTGATCTGCCCCCCATCGCTTTTCCGCAAGCCCGTAATGGCTTCGACCAGCTCGGTTTGACCATTGCCCTGAACGCCAGCGATCCCGACCACCTCACCTGAACGAACTTCTAATGAAGCGTGGTCCACCACGATGTTTTTAAATTTATCGGTCACAACCAAATCCTGGATTTTTATCACGACCTCACCCGGTGTTTTGATATCTTTCTCGACCACAAGGCTAACTTCGCGACCAACCATCATGGCTGCCAGGCTGTTCCTGTCCGCTTCTTCGGGTGTGCTTTCTCCAACTACCGCACCGAGCCGAATGACCATAATGCGATCTGCCACCTCCAGCACTTCGCGCAGCTTGTGGGTGATAAAGATGATCGATTTGCCTTGCCTGGCAAGTGACCGCATGATACTGAAGAGTTCATCTGCTTCCTGGGGTGTAAGGACAGCTGTTGGTTCGTCAAAAATTAATATCTCAGCATGGCGGTAAAGAAGTTTGATGATCTCCACTTTTTGCTGAATGCCAACCGGTATGTCCCTGACCAAATCATTGGGATTAACGGGCAAGCCGAATTGCTCTGAGAGCTCCAAAATCTTTTTAGAAGCATCTGCCCGATCCAGAAAATCGCCATATTTGACAGATTCCTGACCAAGCATGATGTTTTCAGCCACGGTAAACACCGGAATCAGCATAAAGTGTTGGTGTACCATTCCGATGCCTGCATGGATGGCATCGTTGGGAGAGTTGATCACAATTTTTTTACCGTTAATGAAAATTTCTCCCTCATCAGGTTGATACAATCCGTAAAGAATATTCATCAGAGTCGATTTCCCTGCGCCATTTTCGCCTAACAGCGCCAGAATCTCGCCTTTATTCAGGGAAAGGTTGATATGGTCGTTCGCTAAGACACCAGGAAATTGCTTGGTGATCCCCTTTAATTCAAGAATGGGTGTCATAGAATCCCCTTTTTTTGATTTATATTGTAATCTGGAGGTTTACATATCATGAGTAAATGGATAATAAAAATTCGGGTTGGAGAA
>LSQX01252108.1_pt2 | contig 23920 bp, 21 predicted proteins | sample 654561 | NCBI WGS metagenome assembly LSQX01 (sample SAMN04489861, study PRJNA283612) | anaerobic digester metagenome | isolation source: 4 biogas reactors fed with cattle manure at either 37C or 55C with and... | place: Denmark: Kongens Lyngby | collected 2014
CTGCCAATTGAGCTACTCCCCTGTGCTGTCTTAACCCAGCGAAACTCATTTTATCATATATATTTGAGTCATTCAATATCTTATCCCGGTTGTATCGGCATATAATTAATTGTATATTTTACATAGCCGCCAAAAAGATGACTTTAGATCCGCTGTCATAAATATTTTTAGATGGGGAAGTGAGAGAGATGTCAAAAGAGAGGGTTCTGGTTCTGATGGGTGGTTACTCGGAGGAAAGAGACGTTTCCCTGCGCAGTGGTACCGCAGTTTTAAAGGCCTTGCAAAGCCTGGACTATGAAGCGGAAGGGATGGACCTCAAGGATCTGCCTATACAGAACATCGTCGACTTCAATCCCGACCTGGTATTTATCGCCCTGCATGGCAAAGATGGGGAAGATGGCACCGTGCAGGGGCTGCTGGAAATATTGAATATTCGTTACACCGGGTCCGGGGTGGCGGCCAGTGCCATCGGTATCGACAAGATACTTACCAAAAAGATATTGAGTTATGAAGGCATACCCACCTCGCCGTTTACCATCTTGAATCGCAATACATTCACCGCTTCTCCCCGGGAATTAGCGGAACTGATCGGCAAGATCGGAGTGCCGATGGTAATTAAGGCATCTACCCAGGGTTCCAGCATTGGAGTGTATATCGTGCATAAGGAGGAAGGGGTTGCTGGGGCTTTGGAAGCGGCTTTTGCCTTCGATCATAATGTGCTGGTGGAACAATTCCTCGATGGCATAGAAGTTACTTCGACTGTCATGGGCAATGAGTATGATACCGAGGCGTTGCCCCTCATCGAGATCACCTCGGAAAACGAGTTTTATGATTTCGAATCAAAGTACACACCAGGGATGTGCAGCCATATAATCCCAGCTCGGGTTGATGAGGATGTGCAAGCCAAGGTGGCCCGACTAAGCCAGCAAGTGTTTAAAAACATTGGCTGTCGGGGAGTAGCCCGGGTAGATTTTATTATCGACCGCAATAACAATCCATTCGTATTGGAGATAAACACCATACCAGGCATGACTGAGATGAGTCTGGTGCCGGATGCCGCCCGGGCCAAAGGGATTAGTTTCGAGCAATTGGTTGACAAGATAGTACGCCTGGGTCTGGAAACCCCGGCACATAGATAAATTGCGGACTCGGTATAAATCGCCAATTGCAGCTGAATTTGTACATGTTTAGCGAATAAGCAAAAACAAACTATATAATTGTTGATTCTAGATCTTTTAGCTCGACTGGACTTCCTGCTGGGATTTTACCAAAACGGTTTAATAATTACTTGAACATCAGTTTAGATCAGCCAAGGACAAGCCGTACCGAGCAGGAAACATGCAAGTTTACGTAAAATAGGATATTATATGTCTTAGGATGCTCGGAAAGAAGAAGCATTACCGCGGTGTAAACGAACTATGTATGAAGGATAAGTAGGAGGTTCATTATATGGAAGATAACTCAAACCGTTCGTTGATAAAGGTACTTGTTGTGCTGGCCCTATTATGGGGAGCATCGGCTTTGACAAATTACTATGTGGATTGGCTATGGTTCAAATCGGTAGATTTTACCCAGGTGTTCACCATTACCATCCTGAATAAACTGGGTTTGCTGATAAGTGCCTTCCTTTTGGCATTCTTTTTTGTTTGGGGCAATCTATGGCTTACCAAGAACAACGATCAGCCTGAACATGAACGGCCCATAGATGAGGGGCACGAACAGGACGTTATCTTCCTCAATCCCAATGTGTCTCAATGGGGAAAACTTATCCAGGGCCAGAATCGCAAATGGGTATTCCTGGCCGCCGCTTTATTCGGGGCTTATCTGGTCAGCAGCGTTTTGGGTAACAACTGGATAATCGTGCAGCAGTTGCTGAACAAAACCGCGTTTGGTTTAACCGATCCGGTCTTTGGCCGGGACTTGGGGTTCTACTTTTTTAACCTGCCATTCTACCATTTCTTCTATAGCCTGCTCATGACCCTACTGGTAATAACCGCCATCATGGTGGGGATGGTCTATCTGCTCAACGCCTCAGCCGAGCTTTTCATGATCGATTGGGAGGATTTCTCCTTTGCCAAAAAACACTTGTCCATCCTGGTAGCCGCCATCTTTGCCTTGAAAGCTTGGGGATACAAGCTGGCAACCTTTGATATCCTTTATTCCAACCAGGGAGCAGTTTTTGGAGCCACCTATACGGATATCCACGCCCGCTTGCTTTCCAATCAGGTACTGATGGTAGTGGCCCTGGCGGTGGCGGCGGTATTGCTGGTAAACCTGTATGCGCGGAAATTCCGTTGGATACTGTACAGTGTTGGTGCCTGGGTAGTGGTGGCCGCCCTGATGGGGGGAGTCTACCCCACGGTGATGCAAAAATTTATTGTCCAGCCCAATGAATACAACCTGGAAAGACCATATATAGAGACCGGCATCCAGTATACCCGTCAGGCCTATGGGCTGGACGAAGTGGAGAACAAGCAGTTTGCCATCGATTATGACTTGACCCCGGAAGATATCCAGGCTAACGAAGCGACCATCAGCAACATCCGCTTGTGGGATTGGCAGCCTCTGGGGGCAACCTATCGCAGCCTCCAGGAATTGCGTCCCTATTATGTTTTTAGTGACGTGGACATCGATCGTTACACTATCGATGGCCGCTACCGCCAGGTCATGCTGTCAGCCCGGGAGATCGAACAGACTCCCGACCAACAACGGACTTGGGTCAATCAGCGCCTTATGTTCACCCATGGTTATGGACTGGTGATGAGCCCGGTCACAGAATTCATCCAAGAGGGTTTTCCGGAATTTTTCATCAAGGATATACCGCCCCAGTTTGCTACCGATCTGACCATATCCCGTCCCGAGATATATTTTGGCGAGAAGACCGACAATTATGTGATCGTCAATAGCAAGCAGGATGAATTCGATTATCCTATGGGGGACCAAAACGTATTGACCCAGTACCAGGCGGATACCGGCATCCCGATCAAATCGTGGCCCCGGCGATTGGTTTTGAGCTGGACGCTAAAAGACTATAAGATGCTGCTGTCTTCAGAAATAACCAACGACAGCCAGGTGCTCATGAATCGCAACATAGTGTCCCGCACCCAGGAGGTGGCTCCTTATCTCCATTTTGACGAGGACCCCTATGTGGTGGTCGACCCCGAGGGCAAATTGTTCTGGATACTGGATGCCTATACCGTTTCCAGCATGTATCCTTATTCCCAGCCCTACAACCAGGCCGGTCACAACTACATCCGCAACGCGGTCAAGGTAGTCTGCGATGCCTACAGCGGAGAGATGAATTTCTATGTGGCTGATGGGCAGGACCCCTTGATCCAGACCTATCAGAAGATATTCCCGGATTTATACCAGCCGATGGAGGACATGCCAGCCGGACTCAAACCTCACGTTCGTTTCCCGGTGGACCTGTTCAGCATTCAGGCTCACATTTACAGTTTGTACCACATCAGTGACCCAGGCGTCTTTTATAATAAGGAAGACATTTGGGTGATCCCCAACGAACTCAGCGGCGGCGCTGAAACCCCGATCGAACCTTACTATATAATCATGCGTCTGCCCGGGGAGAGCGTGGCCGAGTACATCCTCATGCTGCCATATACACCCAACGGCCGGCCCAACATGATAGCCTGGATGTGCGCCCGCATGGACGGCGACAATTATGGGAAGAAGCTGGTCTACCAATTCCCCAAACAGGAGACCGTATATGGGCCGATGCAGATCGAAACGCGTATAAACCAGGATACCGAGATCTCCCGCCAACTGACGCTGTGGGACCAGAGGGGCTCCAGCGCGCTGAGAGGCAACCTGTTGATCAAACCCATCAACATCTCCATATTGTACGTGGAGCCCTTATACCTGCAAGCCGAGACCAGCATCATGCCCGAGTTGAAGAGGGTCATCGCTGCTTATGGCAACAAGGTGGTCATGGAAGAAACGCTTGACAAAGCCTTGATCGCGTTATTCGGCGGGACAGGGGAACCGACTCCGGGTCCAGTGACTCCAACACCTGACTCCGGCGGCCAGGATATGACCATAGCCGAACTGGCCCAGACCGCCCGGCAGTATTACGATCAGGCCAACGACCGCTTGCGAGCCGGGGATTGGACTGGCTATGGAGAAAACATCAGTAAACTGAACGAAACCATAAGCCGGCTGGAACAGCTGACACAATAGGCGGGGAGAATTTATGGCACAACCAGAGAGGATAAAAGTAGTTTGCCTGGGTGATAGCATAACCTGGGGTTTTCCTTACGGGCCGGAATACTCATGGGTGTCCATGCTGACTGAAGTCCTGGAGGCGGAGTTCATCAATGAAGGAATAAACGGCAATACCACCGACAACATGCTGCGCCGTTTTTACCGCTCGGTCACCAAGCATGAACCCACCCACCTGGTCATACTGGGCGGAGCCAACGACGTGATGTGGCAGGAAAGCATCGATCGCATCGTCCACAATCTGCAGTCTATGGTGAAGAAAGCCCAAGAGGATGGCATCAAGGTGATAATGGCCACCCCCACCGCCATCGATCACCGGGAAGTGGAACGCAGGTTAAACCGGCTTCGGGCCTGGATAAAAGGCTTTGCCGGGGAAAATGATATCCCAGTCATCGATTTTGCCGCCGCCTATTTCGATGCGGAAGGTAATATTCGTTCCGAGTTGCTCATGCCTGATGGAGCCCACCCCAATAAAGAAGGTTATAAGGCCATGTTCAAGATGATCGATCAGAACATCTTCAGGGCTGAGGAGGTCTAAACGGATGTAGGGACTTCTTCAGGCCGGCAGGGACGGACCGATAAAATAATGGGGTCCCGGTTGTCAGGCCGGGATACCGACACTTGAGTGCTGTCCAGGTCGCGGGCATCACTATAACGGGCTACGATGGATGCGGCCGGCAGCAGATCCGAATTCTGGTTATCGTCGAATATTCTTAACAAGCCCAGAGGCCCGGGCCGGTCGGTCACCTTGATGAGGTAATCGGAGTCCCGGGCTACTTGCTGCAACCGTTCATTTTCGCTATGATTACGGCCAACCACCAGTAATTCGCCTTCGTTGAGGTAGAAATGTCTTCCTATCTTCAAAATCTCCAGTTCCGCAGCCGCAATCTCCGGTTTTATAGACATAACCCGGCGCAGACGCCGGGAGAAGTTCTCCTGGGTGAGCAGGCAACCTCCGGCGGGGGTGGGGTATTCTTTAATGCCGTAGTGTTCGGCCAACTGCATCTGGCGGCTGCGGCTGCGTCCACTTATATCCAACAGGCGGCCACGGTCCACCCATCCTTCCTTTTCCGGTATGGTGGGTTCCAGCAACCGGGCCGACAGGGGCCGTAACACCAGACCCGGATAACCGGATAGCTTCTCCACCCGCCGCAGGGCTGGTTTGCTCTGGCTCATAGGCCGTTCGCCCACCACTTCCCCGGTAATCAGAAACGAGGCTCCAATTTCCTCCATAAACTGGCCCGCCCGGTTTAGCATGAAGCCATGACAGTCGATGCAGGGATTGAAGTTCTTGCCGTATCCATACACGGGTTGCTTCAATACCTTCATATATTCGGATCCAATATCCAGTTCATGGTATTCGATGCCCAATTGGGCTGCGGACTTGCGGTTAGCCGGTTCGGCGCCAAAAAAGGGGGAGACGAAATTTACTCCTACTACCTCTATGCCCTGATCCTTGATCAGACATACTGCCAGTAACGAATCCAATCCCCCGGAAAAAAGACTAACTGCTTTCAATGCTGGTCCACACTCCTTTGTCGCGCAGGTATTCCTCTTCATTCCAAACCTGGAATCCATGCCGTTTGAGCATAGCCGTGGTCACCCCGTCGCCAACGATCATTTTGTGAGTGAAGGTGCCATCATAAATGTTACCGCTGCCGCAGGAAGGGCTGCCTCTTTTCAAGATTGCGCCGTCGACAGCGGCTTGGATAGCTATGCTCAGCGTCTCTTCCGCGCCCCGGATCAGGTTAGGGGTGACATTCATCCCATGGCGGTTGATGACTAGTGCGTTCCCTTGCACCACATCCAGGCCAGTTCCGCCGCTTATTTCGCAAGCGCTGCGGGGGGTGGTCAGGCCGCCCAGTTGCTCCGGGCAAACCGGGATCACTTCGCCCATGGCTAATAATTCCGCAAAGTAGGGGCGTAAATTGTTGCCTCCGTCGTATTTACAGTTAATCCCGCATAAGCAGGCGCTGACAAGCTTCATGGCCAACCTCCAATTACTACATTCTATAGATTATCCGACCTTATTTCAACCGGCGGGATTGGTATCGAAAGATGATGGCAAGGGCCAAATCGGCATGATTTAAGTGGAGCTCACCACACGAACTCAAAAAGCCAGCACATATTATCCTGCCATTTTGACGATTCTTGTTGCATATCTATTTGGTGGAGGGGATTGTATTTCTGGAGGGTTCCGATGAAACGAAGAATTGACCGCCGCCGGCTGCTTAAACCTCACCGCCGCCTCCGCACCGGTTCGGCCCGGGTCGCGGCCGGGATACGGGTGTTGGTGCTTATAACCGTAATAATGCTGATAACTATAACATTTGGGCTATATTACCGCCAGCAGCATCCGGCTATCGGCGAGATGGTGGACGAATACCACGGGGTGGCCGTTTATCATAATGGCGACCAACTGGACCGCAGCCAGGGGCAGTATTATAGTCCTGATGGCTACTATTACGGTCAGAAATGGCAGTGCGTGGAGTTTGCCAAGCGTTATTACTTTCAGGCTCTCCATCACCGCATGCCAGACGTTTTCGGCCATGCCCGCGATTTTTGGGATGCAAGGGTGCCGGCCGGCCAACTCAATTATCGCCGCGGCCTGCTCCAGTATCGCAATGGGGGAGACGTCCCCCCGCAGGTTGATGATTTGCTGGTCTTCACCTATGGGAACTATGGCCATGTGGCGGTGATCAGCAAGGTCGGGAAGGACGAGATCGAGGTAGTACAGCAAAATGTAGCCGGGCATCCCCGGCAACAGTTGGCCTATTCGCAGCGATCGGGATACTATTACGTGGGCGACGGCCAACAGCCGGCCGGCTGGCTGCGCTTGGAGCAATAAGGTAAAAAGAAAAGCCGGAATGGATGTCACCACCCGGTTCCGGCTCGTTGGCACCTTTGGCTGGCAGGCTCTGGTCAGAATATGACGGTCTCTCAGCCCAAGGTTTGTATTTTGTCCAAAGAATACTCGATTTCCATTTTGACAGCGGGCGGATATGATCCCTGCCGGGCCTGTTGCAGCACGTCGCCGGCCCAGGGTTCCGCAATCGATCCCAGAGTGCGGATAGCATAAATCCTTTTATTGACGGAAGGCGGGTACATACGCTGAACGGTCTGGTTATGGAGGTTGAAATAATTGATGAAACCCTTGCGCACGGGCCGGCCATATACGTGGATGGTGACTGCAGTACGGCCATCCAGAGCGGCCATCTGGTGGATGCCGCCATTTTGGGGAAGCACATAGGTCATTTGCCCGGGTGACAATTCTGCTTCTACAACCGGTTTGAGTTCGGCGCGGTTGACATCGCTGCTGTCGTCGAGGCGGGTATATTTCCTCTCTCCCACCCGGTTGATGTAGGCACCCACCAATCCCCAGGCACCATGGTCATGGACCGGGTAGGTTTCATTCGCTTCCCATATAAATGCCCGTACCGAAAACAATTTCTCCGGGCTGTGATAGAGCTGGATGTCGTAAGGATCGATGGATTGCCATTGCGATTGCAGGAAGTCATCGTCCAGCACCAGCTGGCTTAATGTCGGCTGGAGCCATCCAGGGCTGGAAATCAGTTCGGCCAGCATCTGCCGGCCATCGTCAAGTATTTGCTCTATTCCCGGATCTTCCCTCAGAAATGCAGTAAACTGGTCGGTAAATTGCTCCAGAGTCTTGATAGCCATTTAATCCCTCCTCATTACTATAAACATAATTGTTGATCAGCGCGGGAAATTCTTATTCCAGCTGCCGTATTTGCGCACATGGGTCCAGGATTTGTAGCGAGGATCATCCGGATCGGCTTTAAGAGCTTCATCTTCTTCCAGGTATTTCTTCAAGATCCCCTTCTGTTTGTAAAGACGCCGGTCCTTGCCCACCGGGCAGACCTTGGTGCAGATCCCGCAGGGGTAGGCCTTTTCAGCTGTCAATTCCTGGTGTCTTTCCAGGCAGGGCAATAGGATAAACTCGCCTTTATAACTGTCATCCTTCATCACCAGGGCATTGACCGGGCAGCACTTGGCACAGCTCCCGCATTTGATGCACAGCTCTTTTTCCACCATCGGGTCCGGTTCCAGGACTGCTTCGGTAAAAACGGACACAAACCTGACCCGCGGTCCGAATTCCGGGGTTAACAAGCAATTGCTGACTCCTACCGTGCCCAGACCGGCATATTTGGCAGCGGTTATATGATTGAAGGCGGCGGCTGGCCGGTCCTTCAATAGCCGGAGACTGCCGAAACCATCCCGGGCAAAGAAATAGGAGGCATGACCCAGACGGTTCAGGTAGCGCACCAGGTTATAGGCCATAGTGTCCAGGGTACGGTTGGCGGTATCATACATCTCCTTATGCAGGATTGAAGGGGTGGTTTCGACGATCGGCAGCGGCATGGCTACCCCTAAAACGATCACGGTGCGAGCTGGTTCCCAGAGTGACTGAGGGCGGAACTCGACCGGGCACTCATTTATCTCATTCCAGCGTTCCACCGGAGCAAAACCTATGAGGTCCGCCCCGGCATCCAAGCAGAATTGCCTGATTTTATTGCGGAGCTCACTATTACCAGATATTTTCAAAACCCCTCTCCCACTGACAAGCAGTGCTCAAATCCAATTATACTACACCTGCCCGGATATCGGTCGGTGGAAAACGGAGGCGGAAATGCTAACACTTTTTCACATGCTCGGTCATAGAATCATATCCTAAGGTAGATAGAGCCCAGGGGAGGTAATTTTTAATGATGTTAGCGGCACCGGTGATGGTAAGCCGAAATACCAAACTGGCTGAGCAGACCTTAAGAATTAGCGCAGAAGTTGCCCGGAGTCTGAACTTGGCCGAGGGAGACATGGTAGTTCTCAGCGTCGGCCGGATTGAGTCACCCTTTAAGATACGGGTTGCCGAAAGGGCAGGCTCATATCTTCAACTTAGCCCCGCCGCATTGCGTCGTCTGCACTTACCATCGGCGCGCCGTTATAGCCTGAATGCAGTGGAATCACGCCTTACAGTGGGGCCGGTAGTGGGGATCATGCACAAAGCTGGCAGTGACCCTAATCGGCCCTTCGATGCCCAAACCCAGTTTATCAAAGAGCTCTATATCGAGGGCACCCGATTGGATGAACTGTGCTTTGGTTTCGATGCCCGCCAGATAAACTTCGCCAACCGCACCGTGGTTGGTTATACCTGGAACCGGGGCCGTTGGCAGCGCGGCACTTTCCCCATCCCCGATGTAATTTATCCTCGTGATATGGCCTGCTCCGCCGTCAATGGAAATCTGCGCAACCGGTTGCTTGACTTGGGTTGTAAATTTATAAACCCACCGCTGATCGGCAAATGGCAGACCTACCGCATCCTGTATGAATCCGCAGATTTGACCCAATACGTCCCCGATACCTCCCGCGCCGGCAGCTTTCAACAAATCGACCGTATGCTGCGCCAATATAGTTCTGTGTATATAAAGCCGATAAACGGCTCCATGGGGCGCAACATAATCAAGGTGAGCCGGGGAAGAAAAGCCGGCTCCTACCACTACCAATACAAGGTCAATCAGAAATCCTATTCCAGGTACGCATCCAATCGCAATGTGCTGCGCCAAAACCTAAGAAGAATAATGCGAGGCCATAATTATATTGTCCAGCAGCAGATCAATCTCTTGCGTGTCAACGGAGGCATAGGCGATGTCCGGGTGATGGTTCAAAAGGACGGTGACGGTGATTGGTCGGTTACCGGCAAGGCATTCCGGATCGGACCCCGCGGATCCATTACCAGCAACATTTCAGGAGGAGGCAGCGGGGGCAACGTAGACTTCATATTAAGACGGCACTTCCCCGACTCTGTTGTAAGAGAGCGGATCATCAGGGAAATGGATCAACTGGCGGTGCAAGTTGCCCGGGCGCTGGAAAATGAGACTGGCGCCATTGGAGAATTGGGGATAGATATTGGCATCGATGTAAACGGAAAAGTCTGGTTTATAGAAGCTAACCTGAAGCCTGCCCGCAGGGTATTTATCTTGATCGGGGAACCGTCGACCCGCCGCATGAGTGTGCGCAAGCCTATGTTATATGCCCGCCATCTGGCCGGTTTTAGTTCGGGAAAGGTTGATGCCTAATGCAGACCAGCGGTGAAATTCGGGTATCCCAGAAGTTGATTAATAGACTGGGTATACCATACTCCGATACTATTAAGGTGAGAGTTGGAGTAAGGACGGTTCTGGCTCGTCTGGAGGTACGGGAAGGAACGTCAGCCGGTTATCGCATTTCCGATGGTTTGATCCGGGCCCTGAACCTAAACAGTCAGTCAGGCCTGCGTCTTCGTTACGACCGGGAAAACGAGGCCCTCCATATTGGCCCCTTGATAGGAGTCCTTATCGATTTCTTACCCAATCGGGAGGAATACGACCCTAAAAGCATCCAAGCCGAGTTGATCTATCTAAGTACCCTCGGCAACAAACTGCCGGGACAGTGTTTTATTTTCACTCCCGGCGGTATCAACTGGGACAGCCAGACTGTAACCGGTTATGTGTGGCGTCATGGGGGTATGGAGCGGAGGAGATGGTCCAGTGCCCGATATCCGCTGCCGGACGTAGTGTATGACCGCATCTCAAACCGTCGGGCTCAAACCCGCAGCAAAAAGATCCGGCTTCGGCTCATGAACATGCCTCACCTTCATTATTTCAATCCTTCCTTCTTAAACAAATGGCGGGTTCACCAACTGCTGGCCGAGAATCCCGAATTACACCAATATCTGCCTGAAACCCACATATTGAACCAGAACAACCTGGAAGTTATGGCGGAAATGTATAAAGTCCTCTACATCAAGCCCAGCAACGGCAGCCTGGGCTCACGCATCATCAAAACCAATGTCGGCAAAAATAAGCTGCATTATACGATTTATAATCATGGCCGCCGCTCCGGGCAGGCCGATAATGTGGCGGAGTTGCTGAGGGCTACCAAAATTACCAGGGGTAAGCGCGACTATATAGTTCAACAGGGGATTGACCTGAATACCTACCATGGGTCCCCCTTCGACCTGCGTATCATCATCCAGAAAAACGGCCAAGGCAAATGGCTAATAAGCAAAAAGTTCGCCCGGGTAGCCCCCCGTGGCAGCAGCATCGCCAACCTTAGCCGGGGAGGAACGGCCCAGACCAGTCGCCGGGTGTTAAGCAGGATATTCCAGGGCAACCGCCCATTGATCAAATCAGTAAATGAAGAACTAAGACATCTCTGCCTGACCGTGGCTGAGACCCTGGAAGCCAGCGTTCAACAAACCTATGGGGAGTTGGGTTTGGACGTGGGTATCGACAAACGCGGTCATCCCTGGATCATAGAAGTGAATTCCAAGCCCCGCAAGACCACCGTCACCAGTTGGTCCAAGGTCATAGTACGCAACACCTTCCAGCGACCGCTGCAATATGCCATATATCTGGCCGGTTTCGGAAAAACCAGATAATAACGGTCAAAGTCTAACATTTGGTTTAATACCTTTTCCGGGAGTGGTAATATTTATGATAGTGACATAAACATGCAGCCGGAAAGGAGTCATGGATAGCCAGTGTCAATGAAAAGCAGGCGGACAAGCCAAGTGATTACCATAACGATTATGATGGTTCTGCTGGCGGCAGCAGGAGGATGTGGTCTGGTCAGTCCTACCAGGCAACAATCTCCTGATCCTAATCTAACCGAGCATAGCCAGACGGGAACACCGACCCCAAGCGGTCTGCTTACCAACAGCCCGGTCATCATCGGCACCTCCACCATTGCCGACATCGTGGAAAAGGTGAGTCCGGCGGTGGTCAATATCGAGACTACCACCACGGTTAACAGCGAGGATGTCTTTTTTAACAATGACTTCTTCCGCGAGTTTTTCGGCAATGATAGCCGCGTTCCCCGCCCCAATGTCCAAACCGGAGTAGGGACCGGCTTCCTGATCAGTTCGGATGGATACATTTTGACCAATCAGCATGTAATAGATGGCGCAACCCAAATTGTGGTCCGCATAGATGAATCAGATCAGGACTACCAGGCTGCCGTAGTGGGCCAGGACTATGAACTGGACTTGGCTATCATAAAGGTCGAGTCTGATAAAACTTTTACCACCCTTAATATGGGCGATTCGGACCGCATACGAGTAGGGGATTGGGTGGTCGCTATCGGTAATCCTTACGGACTTGATCATACCGTTACGGTGGGAGTGATAAGCGCCAAGGGCCGACCCATAAGTATCGAGGACCGGGTCTACCGCAACCTGATCCAGACTGATGCCGCCATCAATCCGGGTAACAGCGGCGGTCCTCTCCTGAATACCATCGGTGAGGTGGTGGGGATCAATACTGCCGTAAATTATGAAGCCCAGGGCATAGGTTTTGCTATCTCAATCAATACTGCCAAGGAGATCATCGACGAATTGATCCGCACTGGTCAAGTGGTCCGGCCCTATATTGGGGTTTGGTTGGAGCCCATGAATGAGACACTTGCTGCCCGTTATAATATTGAAAACTCCGGGGTGATAATCGCCAGCGTGATACCAGGCGGACCAGCAGAAAAAGCGGGGCTGCGGGTCAATGACGTCATCGTAAGCCTGAATAATACTACTGTCAGGGATTATGAAGGGTTGCAGGATTTTCTTCATACCAGAGAAGTAGGGGAAACAATCACCGTGAAGATCATCCGCAGCGGCAATGCCGTATCGATTCCAGTTACCCTGGCTGAGAAGCCGCAAAACAGCTCCCGGTAAGCAAGAAGGCCTAAGGCCAGGAGCTCATGCCAGCCCTGCGCAACTAAATGACTAGGCGGACAATAATAAGAATACTATATGTTTAGGGCAAGATTTTTCCAGAAGGAGGTCTAAGGGTGAAGAAACATAACCGTATAGGCGTGCTTACCGGCGGCGGTGACTGCCCCGGCTTAAATTCCGTCATTCGCGCTGTAACCAAGGCAGCGATAAACAAATACGATATGGAGGTAGTCGGTTTCCTGGATGGCTTTAAAGGATTGGTCGAAAACGACTACATGACCCTGGATTTAAAGGCAGTATCCGGCATCGGTTACCGGGGAGGCACCATATTGGGCAGCAGCAACCGGGACAACCCCTTTGCCTTTTACTCCAATCTTGACGGCAATCGGGTAGCGACCGATCAATCGGATCGGGCTATCGCCAATCTTGAGGGTTTGGGATTGGATGGACTGATAGTCATAGGCGGCGACGGCAGCCTTCATATCGCCCAGCGATTTGTCGAAAAAGGCGTAGCGGTTGTGGGGGTGCCCAAGACCATCGACAACGATCTTTCCGCCACGGATATAACATTCGGTTTCAACACCGCTGTAGATACAGCCTCGTCAGCCCTGGACCGCCTCCATACCACCGCCGAGGCCCACCACCGGGTCATGATCCTGGAGGTCATGGGGCGTTATGCGGGTTGGATTGCCCTGCACGCGGGGATATCCGGCGGGGCCCACCTGATATTGATACCGGAGATACCCTATAAGATAGAGAATGTGATAGCCAAGATCCGCAAACGTCAGTGGTATGATAAAAAATTCAGCATTATCGTGGTGGCTGAAGGGGCTGCTCCACTGGGTGGCCGGCAGGTAGTTCAGAAGATGGTGGCAGAAAGCCACGACCCGGTTAGGCTGGGGGGGATAGGACACCATCTGGCCCAGGAGATCGAACAACTCACCAAAATAGAGACCCGGGTGACCGTGCTGGGGCATCTGCAGCGAGGCGGCTCCCCCATACCGTATGATCGCATATTGTCAGCCCGCTATGGGGTGGCCGCAGTGGACGCATTCGCAAGCGAACAGGCGGGGACCATGGTAAGCTTGCGGGGACAGGAGATCATCACGGTTCCGATCAAGGAGGCCATCAGTGAGTTGAAAAAAGTTGATCCTGAGAGTAGTATGGTAGAAGCGGCCCGGGCCATGGACATCAGTTTTGGTGATCGTTAAAGAGAGGGAGACTTATTGCCGGGGCGGCAGGATATTATTATAAGCAGGAGAGGGGACAAAAACTATGGTTTACAAGCCCAAGGATTCTCATGGCGGGTTACTGGGGCTGGTAGTAGGCATTATCGTGTTCGGATTCGTCATCTGGGGTATCAATTTTAGCCTTGACGAGGCAGACAAGGCGCTAAAGTGGATGTTGCTGGTGCCTACCTTCATCTTTGTTATCGGATATCTCTATCTGCTCCTCGGCGCATTTATAATGAGCTACAAAGTTGATGAAGGTGCAGTTACCATAACCGCCGGCTTAAACAAAAAACGGATCCCGCTTGCGGCTATAGATGAGATCATCGACGTTAAGGGCCAGGCCAACCTTTTCCCGTTCCTGGGTACGGCCGGGAAGGGTTACATGTTCGGCTTGTACTCCGGCCGGGGGTTGGGGTCCATGAAGATGAGCGCTACGTATCCCGAGGATGGATTTGTGGTGCTCAAAACCAAGCAGGGCGTTTTCGGCATCACTCCCGCTGACAGCGATGGGTTCATTAAAGATGTGGCCGGCAAGGCCGGTAAGGGTCCCCAGACTATCGATATGGACGAGATGGACCCGGAGGTTTACGGCAAAGCCATGCACAAGGATGAGAATTTTGCCCTCTTCATGCGTCTAAACCAAGCATTCCTAATTATTCTGGCGGTATTGATAGCAGCATTTTTCCCAGGTTCCGGAGCTCCCAAGATAATCGTGCTGTTGATGGTCCTGGCCCTGGCCTTGTATGCCTTCAACGCCAGCAACGCCAAACGGCTTTACCAGTTCAGTCCTTTCGGGGCCGACGTAACACTACTTATCGCCTTGGCGGTCAACGGTATATTCATTATTCTGACCGTCGTAGGCATTTGGTTCATCTAGTAAACACACGGGTTATTCAATAATTATAATTATGTAAACCTGTTGATAAAACATAGCAGCAAAGGACAATGATAACCATGCAATTAGGAATAATCGGCATGCCCATGGTGGGCAAGACTACAATGTTTGAACTGCTGACCGGGAGCAGTGATAAAGGCAGTCAAGGTAAGGCCCAGACCGCCATCGCCCGCATACCTGACTCCAGGATAGACTACCTTTCCGGTGTGTTTAAGCCCAAGAAGACCACATATGCCCAGCTGGAGGTAGTAGACATCCCTGGTCTAACTCCGGGCGGGGAAAAAAATTCAGCCCTTTTTTTGGATGCAGTCCGGCGGGCTGATGCTTTGCTGCATGTGGTCAGACTGTTCGACAATGAACTGGTGCCGTATATATATGACAGCATTGACCCCATTCGGGATATCGAGACTATAAACTATGAGTTACTGCTATCGGATCTGGACCTTATTGAAAAACGCATCGAGCGCATTAATAGCAACAAGAAACGCAGCCAGATGTTAAAAGAACTGGGGCTGCTGGAACGGCTGCGGGATGCCTTGAACGAAGAGAAAGCGATATCATCGGTGGCCATCAATGATGATGAACAGGAGATAATGTCCACCTACCAATTTCTGACCAATAAACCGCTTCTGATCTGCCTGAATATCAGCGAGAACGAGATCAGCCTGGAAGAATATCCGCAAAAGGATAGGATTATGGAGTATTCCCGGCAGACCAATATACCGGTTGTCGCGGTTTCTGCCGATATAGAGAGGGAAATAGCCGAATTGGAGCCGGCCGAAAAAGAAATCTTTTTGCAGGACCTAGGTATAACCGAAACCGGTTTAGCTAAGATCAGCCGTTCCATGTACCAGCGATTGGGTTTAATATCTTTCTTCACGGTGGGAGAAGACGAAGTCAAGGCCTGGACTATTGAAGCCGGCACCAGTGCTCGCAAGGCGGCTGGGAAGATCCACTCCGACATTGAGAGGGGATTTATACGGGCCGAGGTGGTTGATTACCAGGTGTTCAAAGATTTAGGCAGCATGGTTGCCGTTAAGGAAAAAGGCCTGTTCCGTTTGGAAGGCAAGGAGTACGTAGTCAAGGACGGGGAAATTGTGCATTTTCGCTTCAACGTATAGATAACAACAGATAGCCAAGGTATTGATCCAACAACGATAAAAATGGCCAGGACGTCATCACGACGGTCCTGGCCGTTTTGTTGGCGGGCGATCATCAATTTGATCGGGCGGGTTCACGCACTAACCCGGCCCTGTTTTCATATCATGGATTATGAGAAAGAAGCCTGATGAACTGTTTAATTACATCAGAGCCATACGCCGCCGGTCTGGTAAGTTAATTTGCCCCCGGGAGAAAGTAGTTGTGGGAGTACTCACTACTCCTAGTAAAGGCAGGGCTTACCCACTCCCGTCGGGTAAAGACTCTCGCTTGAAACAGGAGATGACGAGGATAGCCAGGACCCATGGCATATTTATGTTCTTCTTCTATGCCAAGGGCTTCGACATGAACACCGACGGGGTAGTCGGTCACTGTTTTGTGAACAAGAAGGGGAGAACGGGCACATGGACCGCTGCTGTCTTCAGCCGTCCGCACATAGTGTACAACCGCATTAGTTACCGGAAGGATGAAGCTCAAAAAGAGGTTCAGCAGTTGCTGGTTAGCCTGCAAAAACATCCGTCCATAAAACTATTTAATCCCCGGTTTCTCCATAAGTGGGAGGTGCATAAAAGCCTGGTCTGCAATAGTCGCACCCGCGAAATGACGCCGGAATCTCATCTTTTTAACATGAACAACCTGGGACTAATGCTGCAAATATATCCCCAGCTATTTATTAAACCGATAGATAACAGCGTCGGCAAGGGGATTATCATCGTCAGGCGGGCCCCGCATGAGAGAGGTTATGAATACAAATCAGCCAGCTCTGACCGTGGCTGGTCGCGATTCAGATTGGCTCAGAACCTATATGACAGTCTCAAAAAGGACATGAGCCCCAACCGCCAATACCTAATCCAGAGGGGCCTGCAGCTAGCCAAAATAAACGGGCGCAGATTTGATCTGCGCGTCCAGACACAGAAAAACGGACAGGGTGAATGGGTCTTGACAGGTGTGGGGGTCAGGGTGGCGGCACCCAACAAATATGTCACCCACGTACCCAATGGAGGAACCCGGGCCAACTTCGACAAAGTGATGATGACGGTATGCCACGGTTCTACGCGAAAGATAAAAAACCTGAAAGACCAACTGATCCACATAGCAGAGACCGTCCCCAATGTATTGGAAAAGGAGCTGGAGATGAACCTGGGCATCTTATCAATCGACATTGGACTGGAACAAAACGGGGGAATGCAAATCATCGAGGTAAATTCCAAGCCGGCCAGTTTTGATGAAGGCCATATCCGCCGTCGGCACCTGGAATATTTGAGCCAATATTTTCTCTACCTGAGCAAATCATAATTCTGTTGGAAAAGAGGACTCATAATGCTGTTAGGATTTACATACCGGAATAACCCAACCGGAGCCTCTCTTAAAACCTACCTGTCATCCAAAGGCCATATTGCCGCCCAGCGGGAATTTACCATGGACGGCGAGGTTTACCATAGAATCTTGATCAAGAGCGGGCCCTCCGATGTCCGGTACCAGATAAACTCCATCCAGGCCGTGCGGGCCAGTCAGAATCAAGATGATCTCTGGAACATCCTCGACATCAACGGTATTCCCTTCGATCCTAATCTGGATGACGAGTTTATCCGCAGTTATAATATCCTGATATTCGATTGGCAGGCTATCTCCATCCGCCAGAACCCCAGCCATCGAGGGAGCAAGCCCAAATATCTAGAGGAGGAGCAACTGAAAAAGGGAGCCGAAATGGCCAAACGGGCCCTCTATATATTGGGGTTGGATTATGGCATGGTGAAAGTAGCGGTCACAGCCGGAAAAAGGTTGTATGTAGTCAAGGTTGACAGTTCACCTCTCATCCGTCCAAGAGACTTGTCAGTTCTGTTCGACAAATTGGATGGCGTGATCGACATGTGCAACAGTCCCAATAATCGGGAGGTTAGACTCGGGGCTGACCCTGAGTTTATGCTATACAACATCAAGAATGGCAAGATGACCCCCGCCTCGCAATTCTTCCCCCGTGACGGGGTAGTAGGCTGCGACGCGCTGCGTACCCCTAACCGGCAATCCCGGCCTATAGCAGAATTAAGGCCCCGGCCAGCGTATTCCCCCCGGAGACTAATGGCTAATCTGGAGGATGCCATGCAGGTCGCCTATCGTCTGGCCCCCTATAAGAACATCAAATGGCTGGCCGGCAGCCGGCCTTTTCAGGGGTACTCTATCGGTGGGCATATACATTTCAGTAACGTAAAGCTGAACAATCATATATTGCGGGCTTTGGACAGCTACCTGGAGTTGCCGCTATTTCTTCTGGAAAACCAGGCAACTGCGGTCAAAAGACGCTTGAAATACGGATTTTTGGCTGACTTCCGGATCAAAGACCATGGGGGCTTTGAATACCGTACCCCGGCCAGCTGGCTGGTATCCCATCAAATCGCGGCGGCGGTATTGTGCCTGGCAAAAATAGTGGCCAGCAACTATTTATACCTGACCAGAAACTGTTTCTTGGGTATCGAGGCCCAGCGGGCTTTTTATGAAGGCAACCAGCAATACCTGCGCCCCATGTTCCACGATATCTGGTCCGACATTAAAAGGTTGGATATGTACAACATTTATCAGCAGGAACTGCAGGTCATAGAAGACATGGTCAATGACCATAGCAACTGGGATGAAAGGGAAGACTTCAGGAAATCCTGGGGCATAACCAGAGTGGCTGTAAAAAAAAACGAACTTCTTCTCCTCGAGCTACCAGACGAAGAAGACTCTGGGTATGACCTTGCCACACCTGACGTCAGCCGCCGATCAAGGAGTATCAACCAGTACCGTACCATACCCCTGGGTATCAATTACTGGGACCGGAATGATCGGTACAACCACCAGTACACTTCCGACCCAGTTTATATAAATACCCAAAGCCATTATTATTAGTAATGGGTCATTCGATTCGCGGCCGAATTCTTCCACATAGCCAAGGTCAAAGTGATAGGGGTGAGCCCCCCATCAGGGTGCCGGCCCCTATTTCATACCCAGATGGCCCAACAGAATGTTGGCGGCTTTCACCTGACGGTTGATACGGGTATTAAGGGGATCCCGGGAACAGGTTTCAAAGATGAAGGCATTGGTTCCGCATTGTATGGCCGATGCCCGGGCCAGGCTGCCGCTCACCGGATAACGCAGCAATGAAAATTTCTTATACGAGGTGCTAATGTTGGCGTTCATGGAGTTTACTATCTTATTCCCAACTATCCTTGTTTGGCTTTTGGGATAGTAGATGAGCGATTGACCTACCGACGAAGAGGACTTAAGCTTCTGATAATTGGCGCCCTCATGCATATCCATCAACCAATCAGGGTCATATTTTTTGACCTGCTGAAAGATTGCCTTGGAAAGAGTATTGGTACTACTGCCCGATTTGGTTTTGGGGAAAGCCCGATTGAGGTCGGAGCCCCCTCCGGAACGTGTGCCGGCGGCCACTGCACGTTTATTGGCCTGAGGAAGGACCAGCAGCTTGCCCTTCTTTATATTGAAGTCTTTCACCTTAGCTGCAGCTTTATAACCAGCGCGCTCATTCCCATGCACTCCACCTACGATCATTACGGTCGGCCCAGCCTTACCACTGTCAATTATGTACATAGGGGTGGCGTATTTGGTTCCTGACGCTACGGTGATCTTCTTGGTAGTCTGGGCTTCAGCCGTAGCGACTGTTCCCAGCTGGGGAATAACACAGAAGGTGGTGAAAATAAAAATCCCCAGGATTATCTTCGACAAGGAGCGGGTTGCTTGTGCTCTTACTTTTTTCACTAATTCTCATTCCTTTCTTAAATGTAATTTCCTTGGAATAAAAGTAAGCAGCCCCTAATTTCAACATAAATTTACACATTTCCTGCCTTACTTTAGATGTAATATTTGGGAATAGCTTACAATATCCGAGGCTGCTAGGCTGGCAGGGCCTCGAAAAATTCCATTTAGACCTTGTTTAGGAATAAAAGCTGAATCCGGAAACAAGACTTTACAACATCTCGAGTATGGATAGCAAACCAAGGCCGAAGAGGGGAATGCCGATGGGGAGAGGGGAGAGGGGGCACAGGAAAACGTATGAGAAAACGGCTATAAAATAAGAGTGAGCGCCGGTTCACTTCAATAACTAGCAATTTCCCAATTAAGGTCCAGGACTTCAAACTGATGGCTATAGCCATCCAAAGCGGTCCGGATAGTTTCCATAATCAGATCAGTCTCGGAAACAGATTTGCAGACGGCGGCGAATCCAATGCTAGCTCGCTGCCACAGGTCATGATGATCCACTTCGGCGACCGAAATACTAAACCGCTTGCGCATCCTATCAGTGAGGCTCTGCACTATCTGCCGCTTATCCTTGAGGGATGTGGCATACGGCAAATATATTTCCGCTTTACTGTACAATACATACATATCTGGAGCCTCCTACATAGAAAAACGGCACCTGCCGGTGCCATTAAGATCTTGACTTATGATTTTATGGCCGGGACTTCCTTTTCCCATTCAGCTACAAAACGATCCAGGTCCTTTTGCATAACTGGAATCCGTTTGCTGGTCACACCGCAGTGTAAGCACTTGTCATTCTTGAATCCCTGGGCGGAGCATTTCTCGATTACTTCCTGGTCGCAACCATAATTGCCACACTCGGAGCAGCGGAAGATGGGGTTTTTACAAGGATGGGAATCCTTATCGCCACGACACCTGGCGATGTTGGCTTTTTCCTCCTCAGACAAATCAATAAGCCGTTTCTGATTCATATGGCCGGCGCGCATCCAGAACTTGTTGCTGGGATTCACTCTCGTCATAGAAATCACTCCTTGCATATTCAATCTGATTTACGGTCACTGTAAAATAGCACTGTAAAACACACTGGAAACATATTATAAGTGTAACATATACAGGAATGACCCCCAATATCGGCACCGCCACTGAATAATTAATATCGAATAAAATTATTGAAGACAGATAAAACATCGATAAGTAATATGCAAACGGCTTAATACCGGCTTTACTGGCCATTTTTCATCCCTTTCGCAACTTCGCATAATGAACATTATGTAAACTAGAATTATTATTGGCTCTCCCCTAAGATTTTGAACACTCCCCCAAGGGTTTTCCCCCTAAATTTATGAATAGTCCATAAATCATGCGAATCCATTTATAATTTCCAGCTCATTGCTTATTTCTAATTCATTTCTACGGTTTACTTCTCAGTCACTTTACTCTCGCTTCAATTCATCAATTTGTACACGAATTTGATGTGCCTGATTTGTTGTTCAATGTTGGTGTCAGTCTCCGTTTCTAATTGCATCTTAAAAACACCAACCTGGCTTTGTGAAATCATTTTTACCTTACCATGGCGCTATGTTCGAATATATGCCCAAAAAGACTCGTCGAGATTTGCCCATAGAGCGATTATTAATCGTCATCTATACCTATGATCCTATGATATCTTCCTGAGTCAATTCTGACACCTCTGATTGGAAAAACAGTGATTATGCGCATTTAGGCATCGCTGCATGCTGATTATTTGAATGCGCTACATAGATTCCGCTGTTTAGATATGTGCATTCGGTCATCTTAATTTTTAGGACGCTATAGCCAGGACGCTTTTCTATAGTGCCAGATCAATTTGGTCTTGTTCCTTCTTGATATGATACCGGTGTTTCCTCTTGATGGCGGCAGGGTGTTGCGGGCGTCACAGCATATCATATTGAATGATCCCCCGCCTAGTTTACATAATATTGGTTATTGTATAGCCTAGCCTTCTATAGCGGAAGTAACACCAAATAAATGGCATTAACAAAAATATACTTCGCCACTGCTATGATGTGCCTGGAAAATACCATTCATCATTCCTAGATGCACACCACTGCCCTGCCCTGCTTGCTCAACTTGAAGACCTGAACCGTACATGTTGTGGTCCAGGTCTTCAAAGGATTCTCCCCCAATTAGATAAATGTTTAATTGTTTATTCCATCTAAACCCGCCAGTATAACGCTGATATAGGCATGTCGCCCTCCAATCTCATCTGCCTTTTGCCACGCAGTGTTCGTCGCCCTATATTTCAGTTCCAATCGGGCATTTAGACATACAATTGAAGCAATAATACTGGTTTCCCACCAGAATTGACTGATAGAGACGCCAATAATCAACGCTTGCAATCATGCGCTTCTGGTCCTCCGGTGATGCCGCCAGCGCCTTTCTCCAGAAGTTGATATTGGCACCCAAACCGTATGGTTGACAACTCTTGAAACATTCATTGACAACCGTCTTGCCTTCCTCATCCAATGCTCCGGCGGGGCATTCTTCCACGCAAATATCACAATAGGTACATAATTCATCAGTCAATTGAGGATCAGATGACAGGTCCAGGTCACTAAGGACTGCCGAGAAGTTTACTCGGGTACCAAATCGGGGATGGATTATCAGATTATGGCGGCCAAATACGCCCAGTCCGGCAGCTTGGGCGGCATGCCGCAGGGAAACCTGGCCAACCGCCCCACCAGTTTCTTTCACCATGGCAAAAGGGTTGGAATTCGGTACTGTAAAGGCTTTGCCCTTATACTTACTTTCCAGGAACCGGGCTACTCTATAATTGGCTGTCCGTGAAAATTCCATCACGGCCTGTCTTCCTGCCATGGCAGTGTCTTTATCCTCGCTATCGCAGGAGGACAGTTCTTTATAAGCCAGGACTATAATGGACTTGATATCCCGAGAAATCGTCTCAATTTTGGGCGACCGCGGACTGTTATAATCGGCAACTGCCGCAAAGCCTACATCATCAACCCCTAAACTCAATGCAAACTCTCTAATACTCTCTTTCATAATAAATCCTCCTTGTTTTTTGCTCAATATTCTCCTGCATTCAACCACCATAAAACAAACGTGCTTTTTAAGCGATGCTAAACGCCTGTGGTCTCAGCTCGTCTTTCAATCGTCATCATTGTTGCAGAGATAGTAGCCACAAGTTTTAGTTCCTCTTCTGAAATGGCAAAAACCTCTCCAGTACAAAAAGATATGATTCTGCCCGATTTAATTACTTTGCCACGAGCAATGAACTGCTCCCCTTTAGCTGGGACGATGAAATTTACCTTGTATTCAACTGTAAGAACTTCAGCCCCGCTGGGCATCAGAGTAAAAGCTGCATATCCACAGGCGGAATCCACAATGGTCGTAATGATACCTGCATGTAAAAATCCATGCTGTTGAGTTAGGTCAGGTCGGAATCGAATTCGAATTTCGACCTGACCAGGAACAACCGTGACCAGTGTGGCACCGATTAGTGTCATTACCTGTTGTTGGGAAAAGCTTGTTCGAACTCGATGCTCAAAATCTTCGACACTAGGTGCAAATTCATATTTAGAAGCGTCCATTTAGCTCCCCCTTTCGCAAACAATTTACCGTTGATATAACTATTAACACACTATGTGATATTAGTGAAATTAATAATAATAATATGCTTAATTAGCAGCTATAATTATATAAAGGGGTGATCTTGATGGAATGGAATCAAATGGAGGGCTTTTTCCAAACGGCTAAAACGGGGAACTTTACCAAGGCAGCGGCCGTCAATCATGTGACACAGTCAGCTGTATCGCAGCAGATCAGTAAGCTGGAAGAAGAGCTGGGTGTCAGCCTTTTTGATAGAATCGGCAAACGTAAACTGATACTTACCGAGGCTGGAGAGTTGTTATATGATTT
>LSQX01080085.1_pt1 | contig 23914 bp, 23 predicted proteins | sample 654561 | NCBI WGS metagenome assembly LSQX01 (sample SAMN04489861, study PRJNA283612) | anaerobic digester metagenome | isolation source: 4 biogas reactors fed with cattle manure at either 37C or 55C with and... | place: Denmark: Kongens Lyngby | collected 2014
GTTGCTGATCAGTATGATCATGATGGTAGCTGCGAGCATTCTGCTGAGCAGCGTAGAAAGGCCTGCACCTGCAACACCCATCTTAAGGGTGAAGATGAAGTAGGCGTTACCCACTATATTTGTGATGTTCATCAGAGTGCTGACTATAAGGGATACTTTGCTGTTTCCCATCGAACGGAACAGTGCCGCACATGCATTGTAGGAGGCGAGAAATGGCAGCGAGAGCAGGATATAACTGAAGTAGACAGTGCTGTTTTGGAGCACATCAGCCTCGATCGAGCCGAATATGAAGGATATGATGTTCTTTCGTATCGGCATGCAGAGGATGAGCAACAGGGTAGCGACGCTCAAAGAGAGTATAAATAGCTGTTTGGCGGATTCGTTGGCTGAGACCTGGTCCTTCCTTCCAAGGTATTGGCTGGCTACGACAGCACCTCCGGTGGCAAAGGAAGCGAAAAGCTGGACCATGAGATGGGAGATGCTGTCGACGATGCTGACCGCTCCTACCGCTGCTTCTCCCACTGAGGCAACCATCATCGTATCGACCATGCCGATGGTTATGGCAAGGAATTGCTCTGCTATCAGGGGGACTATGAGCATAAAGAGAAACTTGCGGGAGAACAAAGGTTCCCTAAGGGAATGGTGTGATGATCTGGACACTAAAAAACCTCTTCTCTATCTTAGGGGCGAACCGAGGATATAACAAGGGCATAAATTCAGCACTTACAGCGTAGGTTGTCTTTTTCCCGACAGATCTTTGTGTGGGCAGAAGAGTTTGTTTTCCTAAATGACCTTTATCAATCTCCATTTGCCCCGTACGAAACGGATGACGAAGAGCAGTCCTCGGAAGATCCAGTCGATATACATGCCAAACCATACCCCATAGACCCCGAAGCCAAAATGAAAGGAGAGGACGTAGCTGGATCCGACACGGAAGACCCACATGGTGAACATCGAGACGAGCATGGTGTACTTCACGTCTCCAGCGGCCCTGAGGAAGTTGGGGATGGTGAAAGCTATCGGCCAGATAAGGGTTGTCGCTATCATCGCTGTCCTGATAATGTTGCTTGCCATGACAGTGGCTTCAAGTGACAGGTTGAAGATAGAAACTATCTGGGGGGCGAAGATGAAGATGGGGATGGCTATGATGGCCATGGCGATATATGCGAAGAGTAGCAGTCTCTTGCCGTAGTGAACGGCCTGCTCCGGTTTCTTCGCTCCTATGCTCTGGCCTATGATGGTTATGGAAGCCATGTTGATGGCTCCTCCGGGAATGTTTGCGAGGGATGAGACCGAACCGGCTATGGCATTCGCTGCGAGTGCTGCGGTTCCGAACGATGCGATGAAGCCTTGTACCATCAGCCTTCCGATATGGAACATGCTACCCTCAATACCTGTGGGAATACCTATCTGGAGAATCTTTTTCACCCTTTCCCAATGCCATTCGAACTTCCAGATCTTATGAATGAATATGATGTTGTTCTTGTTGCTGATCAGTATGATCATGATGACGGATGCGACCATTCTGCTGATCAGGGTGGCCAGACCCGCCCCGGTGACTCCCAGGTGCAGTCCAAATATGAAGTAGGCGTTACCGGCTATGTTGGTTATGTTCATCAGGGTGCTGACGACAAGTGAAACCTTGCTGTTCCCCATGGTGCGAAAAAGTGCGGCACAGGAGTTGTACGAGGCAAGAAATGGTAGCGATAGGAGGAGAAAGAGGAAGTATGTCGTGCTGTAGGCGAGGACATCCGCTTCCAGGGAGCCGAATATGAGGATGATGATATTCTTGCGCACAGGTATGCATAAGACTAGCAGTAGGGTGGAGACGACCGTGGATAGGATGAATAGCTGTTTGGCCGCATCATTGGCTGAAGCGTGGTCTCTTCTTCCCAGGTACTGGCTCGCCACGACAGCTCCTCCTGTGGCGAAGGCGGCAAAGAGCTGGATGATGAGAAAGGATATGCCGTCAACAATACTGACGGCACTTACTGCCGCTTCCCCTACTGACGCCACCATCATGGTGTCGGCCATGCCGATGGTCACGGCAAGGAACTGCTCTGCGATCAGAGGCAGTATGAGCCTGAAAAGAAACTGACGGGAGAACATCAGTTCTCCCAAAGGCCGATTCTTCATTTTTTTCACTACCAGAAACCTTTGCCCGATTTTCGGGCCGAACACTAGTAAGGGTAGGAGGGCCTCCTGATGGGACCCTCCGTATCTGCAAAGCTATGCTAGCCCTTTGTAAGAAGGCCCTGGTCACTATCGAAGGTCTTGTTCCTGAGGCTTTTGAAGAGCCTGACCAGCTTGTTGACAGTCAGCTTGGATTTTTCCTCCCCTGAGACGTCAAGGATGATGTTCCCTTCATCCATCATGATAAGACGAGTGCCGAAATCAATGGCAAACTGCATGTTGTGAGTCACCATCAGTGCTGTAAGCTTGTACTCCTTGATATAGCGCTCGGTCAGGTCCATGACTATCTGTGCGTTTCGGGGATCCAGCGCGGCTGTATGCTCATCGAGGAGGACCATCTTGGGTTTGCTCATGACTGTCATCAACAGGGTCAGGGCCTGTCTCTGGCCGCCAGAAAGCAGTCCTACGTTGTCCTTCAGCCTGTCTTGCAACCCTATTGGTTCCAAAAGGCGTCTGAACATCTCACGTTTTTCGTTGTTTAGGCTGATACGAAGGCCCTTCATGCCTTTCGTTGCGGCAGTGATCATGTTATCTTCGATGGACATGTTTGCAGCGGTCCCCTTGGTAGGGTCCTGGAAGATCCTTCCGATGGTCATCGCCCGTTTGTACTCGGCGCTGTTTGTTACGTCAGTGCCATCAAAGATTATCTTGCCGCTTGTAAGGGGGTAGGTTCCGCTTACAAGGTTGAACAGGGTGGATTTTCCTGATCCGTTGGACCCTACCACACATACTACGTCTTCCTTGTTCACATGGAGGCTCACATCATCGATGGCCATCTTTTCATTGACAGTCCCCGGGTAGAAGACCTTGGTCATATTGGTTATGTCTAGCATCAGTTCTCCTCCTTCAGGGTGGCTTCGTGTCTCGCTATCGAGCGTGCGATGGCTTTTTTCTTGGCTCCCTTGGAGGAAGCGAGGCTTCTGCCTTGTGCTATGAATAGGGAGACTATAACCAGGATACCCGTAAGCATCTTGAAGTCGTTGGGGGTGATGTGGATCAAGTAGCCGTACTTCCGGCCAAAGAACATCAGGGCCTTGTACATGATGGCTCCAAAGATCGCCCGCAAGGTGAGCAGGGATATCCTGTTGGTGGAAAAGAGGAACTCTCCGAGCATGATCGCGGCCAAGCCCTGGACAATCATCCCCTGGCCGAGGTTTGCATCAGCAAATCCCTGGTACTGGGCAAGCATGCCGCCAGAGAGCGCAATGAGCCCGTTGGAGAGGCCGATACCCATGAGCTTGAGCGCCTCAGGGTTGATGCCCTGGCTTATGACCATCTGCTCGTTGCCTCCCATGGCTCCCATGGAGACTCCCAAGTCGGTGCGGAAGAAGATGTCTATGAGCACCTTTACAAACAGGACTACCAGAAGGGTCCCTATAAGGGATGCCCACTCCGGAGAAAAGACGGTAAAGAACTGGGGAAGCTTTGTGTAGATCGTCTCGACTCGCAACAGCGGTACGTTAGCCTTGTTGCCAAGTATGCGCAAGTTGATCGAGTAGAGCATCGTCATGGTGAGAATCCCTGCCAAAAGTCCCGGGATTTTGAGCTTGTTGTGAATGGCCGCCGTAACCATACCTGCGAGGACTCCTGCTATAAAGGAGAGCAACAGGGCTAGTGCTATAGGCAGACCGTTTACAATGGCCATCGTCGCCACTGCCGCTCCTGTAGCGACAGAGCCGTCGCACGTAAGGTCAGCAAAGTCCAAAATCCTATAGGAGATGAGAATGCCTATGACCATAAGTGAAAAGACCAGGCCATCTACGAAAATTCCTTCTAACATGTAAAAACCCCTTAACAAGAAAAAAACCGCCGCACTCAAACAGGAGCGGCGGTTCGCAATGACTCAGACTATTTCTGTCTGACAGTCTTTCCGTCCTTGATGAGCACAGCCGCACTGTCTTGCAGTGACTGCGGAATAGTATATCCAAGCTTCTTTGCCGTATCAAGATTGAACCAAAGTTCAAATTTGGTAGGGTCGGTGATGTAGACGGTCCCGATGGATCCGGCATCCTCACCCTTGAGCAGCCTTTCTACCACTTTTCCAGTTTCCTGTCCGATACTGTAGTAGTCAAAACCCCATGCGATCATGGCATTGAGGCCGTCTACAGCGGAGGGGTCTGCACTCATCAGCGGCTTGGAGGCTTTGGTAGTGACATCATCAACAGAAGAGAGGGCGCTGATGACTGCATTGTCGGTTGCAATGTAAATGGCATCAACCCGACCGATGATGGACTGGGCTGCCATCTTAACCTCGCTGGAGTTGCTGATAGCTGCAGCGACAAAGTCAACACCGAGTTTCTCGCAAGCCGCTTTCGCCATCTCCATCAGAATGACGCCATTGGCCTCCCCCGAAGCGTAGATGTTTCCAATCGTCTTGGCTCCTGTAATATCTACAAGAAGCTTGATCTGCTCTTCGACCGGGTTCTTGTCTGATACACCTGCTACGTTAGCAGCGACGAGGCCGGCTTCAGCGGCATCAGTCACTGCACTGAATACCACTGGGGTGGAGGAGGTGATAGGGAATACCTGGGCAAGGGCCTGGGCAGACGGGGTTGCGATACCGACAGCCACATTGACCTTGTCGCTTTTGAACTTTTGGGCAATGGAGGATGCTGTGGAGATGTCACCATTGGCATTCTGAAGGTCGAAGGTAATTTCCAGGCCTGTTGTAGCAAGGTAGTCCATCATCCCCTTTTCTGCTGCGTCTAGGGCCGGGTGAGCCAAAAGTTTCGAAACTCCAATCTTATAGCCTGAAGGTGTTGGCTTTTCAGCCGCACCCCCTGCAAAGGTGAAAGAGATGGTTGTAAGTAGTAAAACTAGCAACAGCACTGTAGTGCGAAGTTTGATTCTCATGTAAGTATCCTCCAGATAATGAAAACTGTGTTTGCGCAACTATAGCTCTATTCTTGGCTTTTGTAAATCGTATTATGCATATTAATGAATATAAATTCATAAGTTATGCATATGAATATAAAATCCTCTGCAGTGGATGGTATGGTGTTGTAAGACACCGGTTATGTATTTCGACTTTCCTTGTTCAATTACGCTTGCCTTTCCGTCCTGTTTTCCTAGCCAGCGAGATGCCACCGAAACCACTTATTATGGCAATGTAAAAACCGAAATCATAGAGCCAGCCCGTATTGAACTGTTCATATATTCGTACTTGAGGGTCGAATATGCCAACAATAAGGGATATGGGGGCGATCCACCCGTGCCAGATACCGAAAAAGAACCCGGCAGGTTTTTTTTCGGTTATAATGAGAGTGCCTGGAAGGCAAGCGGTGAGCACGCATACGAGAGTGAGCAGCAGAATTATTGTTCCCCAGATTTTTCTTTGTCTAGAATGTACCATAAGGCCTCCTTTCTACGTATGTGATTATAACACAATCTTTTGTACCTTTTTCAATGTTTCAGTATTTCTTCTGGCGGACAAAAAGGGAACCTGGCTTTCAGACCAGATTCCCAATGCTACTGCGTACGGTAAGGTACTCTTACTTGCGCTGTATTTTCTTCCCATCCTTGAACAGAACTGCAGCTGAGGAGAGTAACCTCTCATCTATGTTGATTCCCAGCTTCTTGGCAACATCAAGGTTGAACCAGAGTTCGAATTGGGTGGGATCTTCAAAGAAGACAGCTCCGATGTCCTTGGGGTCCTCCCCGTTGATGATCCGTTCCACCAGCTTGCCCGCCTCAATGCCCACGGTGTAGTAATTGAAGCCCCAGCTCATCAGAAAATCAATATTCTCACTGCTGGTGGTGTCTGTGTTGAAGAGAGGGATGCCGGCTTTCTTGCACACGTCACTGACTCCTGCTATGGCACTTACGACAGTATTGTCGATGGCGACATACATCCCGTCAATGCGACCGACTATGGACTGGGCAGCCATCTTCACCTCGCTGGAGTTGCTGATGGCTGCAGCGACAAACTCAATGTCACGTGCCTTGCAGATATCCCTTGCAAGCTCCATCATGGCCACCCCGTTTGCCTCCCCGCTGGTGTAGATCATCCCCAGCCTCTTGACTCCTGTTATGGAGAAAAAGGTATCCAACTGCAATTCGACAGGATTGAGGTCTGAGATTCCTGCGATGTTGGTAGGTTCAATCCTATCGTAATTTGCTACCAGACCAGCTGCCAAGGGGTCGGTTATCGCTCCAAAGACTACCGGCTTGTCTGTGATTACCTGAGCCAGGGCTTGAGCCGGTGGGGTGGCTATCCCAATGACCAGGTCTTTCTTGTCGCTCTTGAATTTCTGGGCTATGGCTATTGCGGTACCAATCTCTGCATTGCAGTTCTGCAGGTCGAAGGACGCTTTTATGTCAGTGGAGTTGAGGTAGTCTTGTATCCCTTGCTCGATGGCGTCGAGTGCGGGGTGTGCTACCATCTTGGAGATGCCGATCGCAACTTCTCCCTGTGGTGTTTCTTGGGCCGGTTGGCTGAATAAGAGGGTGGGGATCAGCAAGATGAGTAGGAATGTAAGTTTTTTCATGGCGTTTCTCCTTAAGGTTTTGTTACTATACATAGAAACTTATTCGTATGCAAGTATCTTTGCATAGAAACATGAAACATTTTCATTACGGTATTCTCGGCTGGATTGTGTTTTTCTGGCTTGTGGTTATTGGTTCTCCCCTCTGCATTCGGACAAAAAAAACCTCCCTAGAGAACAAACCCTATCATATAGGTGGGTCGGTTCAGTAGGGAGGCATCTCAGAAGAGGGCCTATGCCTTACAATTCCTCGTCATCATCGAGTTCATCGAAAGCAAAGTCTTCATCCTCATCGTCAAAGACAATCTCCTCGTATGATTCATCACCCTCGATCATGAATGCATCGTCGATAAGATCCTCTTCATCCTCTACATCGTCGAGGGGTTCGTCATCGTCATCGCCGAATTCAATGACTTCCGGCGCATCATACAGGTCAGCCAAATAAGCATCTTCCTCGTCCTCGAGTGTACGGAAGTATCGTTCTTCTTCGTCATCGAGATCTTCTTCTTCATCACGGTATTTAGCCATGGTAATACTCCTTGCAAAACATCTCTTCCCTTATGAGTACAACAGTAAAAGAAGCTCATTCTCTTGTCAATTGGTTATGAGTCATTCCCGGATAGTTACAGCTACTCTGGACAGCCATGTTTACCACTGTTATGATTGGCCCATATGAGAAACAGAGATGGTTATTTGGCTGTTCCTATGGGTGATCCTGCAGGTATCGGCCCTGAGATAGTCCTTAAAACGCTTGTCGGCGGATCGAAATCGCTGAACGTGGTGGTCATAGGGTCCGCACCCCTGTTCGCACAGACAGCTAAGGACCTTCAGCTTGAGGGAGCCTTTGATGCTCAGGTAACGAGCCTTGCCGCCTTACTGAGTGCCCAGCAGGAGGGCTCGGGACGTATCCTCTATGATATTGGAGGGGTGGACCTTGCCAGGTTTGCCTATGGAGAGGTCAGTGCCATGTGTGGTGAGGCTGCCTACGAATCGGTCAAGCGTTGTGTCTCTTTGGTCGACGAAGGGTACTGCAAGGCGATAGTGACCCCGCCATTGCATAAGGAAGCGTTGCAAGCTGCAGGGATTGAGCATATCGGATATACGGAAATTCTGGCCTCTCTAACGGGAGCTAAAAGTGCTGTGACCATGTTTGATACCCTGGGTATGAAGATATTCTTCCATACCAGACATCTCTCCCTTTCCGATGCATGTAAGGCTGTCACAAAGGAGAGCCTGTTGGAGACCATTCTCCAATGTGAAGCCATAAGCTCCTCCAATGCCCTTTTTGACCGGACCTTGCCTCTGGCTGTTGCCGGACTCAACCCCCACTGCGGGGAGCACGGCCTGTTTGGCGATGAGGAGGCTCTTGCCATCGAACCTGCAATTGAAGAGGCTAGGTCTAAAGGCATCGATGTTGTAGGGCCTATCGGAGCCGACTCGGTATTTCACCAGACAAAAATAGGGAAGTATAGGGCAGCGATCTCCCTCTATCATGACCAGGGACATATCGCTGCCAAAACCCTGGATTTTCACCAGACCATCTCGATTACCTGGGGTCTGCCCTTTTTACGTACCAGCGTGGACCATGGGACGGCATTCGACATCGCAGGCAAAGGCATGGCGGATAACCAAGGCATGGCCCGTGCGATACTGGTGGCTTCTGAGTATCTGGCTTCTGAGGAGGGGCTCTCATGAGAAAGCGTGCAGTTTTAGGTGTTTTGGGTCTGGTTTCGGTTTTGCTTGTCACTTCATGTGCTACATCCATCAGGGTACGTCACCTCGTTCCCAGTGATGTTGATGTAAGCAATCACCGAAACATAGCGATCGCTTCCACGGATATGTACCTATATCCTCGCAGCGGGATGCTTCCCCCTTGGATACGGGGTTACAATGATACTTTTTTTACACTCAACAGCGGGTTCAATTCGGACCTCAATGCCAAAGTAGCTGCGACCAGCACCGCTTATCTCGTGGATGCGATGGTAAACACCGATTACTTCACCATTATGCCGCATGAGACCACTGATGCATATCTCACTTTGGGCAAGAGCGGCAAAGATGCGTACGGCATGCTCAGGGCGCAGGGAGTGGATGCGCTTCTGCGGAGCTCCATCACCTACATGAACAGTGAAGAGCGGATTGTAGGTCGGGACATTAAGGAGTGGGTTACAGAAAACCCCGATCCGAAAGACCCTACATCTAAAGTTATCTCCTATGAGAAGGTTACCGGAAGGTCATACTATCTCGAGCAGCAGGCTACCGTTACATTTACCTTCACACTCATCGACCTGCGAACAAACAGGATACTTGCCACAAACAGCTTCACTTCGCAAAACTCAAACGATACCTATCTGGGCAAGACCGTCTTTGCAAAAGGTGAGGATAGCCGAGATGAGTATGTGCGCAGCTACTCAAGTGGATTCGCACCCTCCCTCTTTCCTCTTTATGAATCGATGATCAGGGAGTTCCCTGCCAAGATAGCCCGGCAGCTCGCCCCATCCTGGAATGAGTCGCGAGTCTCCCTTATGAAGAATAAGCCGAAAGCCGATGTCGGCCCTGCATACAGGTTGGCTGAACAGGGCAATTTCAAACAGGCATACGAACTGTTCAGCTCTGCTTGGAGACAGCGTTCCCATCTGCCCAGCGGATATAATGCTGCCCTGTTGCTTGAAGCTATGGGGGAACACACCGAAGCTCTGGCCTTGATGAACCAGGTGTACAACAGGAGCGGAGACCCAAAGAGCCATACCCAACTGCTTCGTCTGAAAGAGGTCGCCAGTCAGCAGGACAAAGCGATGAAACAGATAGACGGTACCTTTACCAGCCTCGATGGTGAGGTGAGGATGACTCAGATCCTTACCATGGAGTGAAGATGAAATCAAAAATAATGGTATATACAGGCGATGGCAAGGGAAAGACCACCGCTTCCATGGGGCAGTTGATGAGAGCTCTGGGTCATGGTGCCAAGTGCGCTGTCGCACAGTTCATGAAAGGGGACCCGATCACCCTTGATAGCGGGGAGTACCGTACTGCCATAAAATTAGGTGTCGTCTGGAAGAATTTCGGCAGTGGCTTTACCTGGGTTGGAGACAATGCAAAAACCAATGCCGAGCTCGCTGTAAAAGGCTGGGAACAGGTGAAGAGGTGGATATCCACCTCCAGCTTTGACTTCATTGTCCTAGATGAGTTCACTTACGTCCTCAGCTTGGGCTACCTCGATACCGAAACAGTCTGTCTCTGGCTGGCGGATCATAAGAGTGAGAAAGATTTTCCCCATCTTGTCATTACTGGACGGGATGCACCGCCTGGCCTTATTTCGATAGCCGATATGGTCAGCGAAGTGCAAATGGTTAAGCACCATATGCTCTCAGAAGACTCTCAAGCGACCCCAATGGTAGAGTTTTGACGTTTTTGATGGCCTGTTTTGCAACTCTCTGATCTTTATCCTTTCACAAACCTTCAGTTCTGGGTATAATCACAGACAGGAGTTTCATATGGGGCTTTGCGATTTCCATTGTCACTTATTACCTCAGATCGATGATGGCTATATCACGAGCGAAGGATATGCACGTATGCTGAGGCTCTACAAGGAGAGTGGGGTATCATCAATTGCCTTTACGCCGCATATCTACAATCCTTATGTGGCGACTGATGTCGGGGCGATTCGTGAGACCTTCAAATGGGCATCGAAGATAGCTTTGGATATGGGTATGGTGACGTATCTGGGAAGTGAGCTTTTTGTTGGCGACCAGGCGGAATTGAAGAGCATTCCGATCGCGGGAAAATACTCGCTTGTTGAATTCGGACTCTCCCTTCCTCCCGCAAACCTGATTCCCCGTCTGGAAAAGTTGCGAGACGAAGGCCTTACGATAATCATCGCCCATGTTGAGAGATATCGTTGGTTGAGCCCTTCCAGTCCTGCCCTGAAGCGGCTTCTTGCCCTAGGCGCTCTGATGCAGGTTAACGTCGAAGCTGTTGAGGACGGTTCTGCCCTGCCATACCTTAAGGGTGGGCTGGTGGACCTTATAGCAACAGATAACCATGGAGATGAGACCCTCCCTAGTCGTATGCTCGCCGCCCTGAATGATTGGCCGGCTGTGCACAAGAAGATGGAAGGGATGATAGTGTGATTTACACCCAGAGGGTGAGTAAGGAGGTAGCGCATGCTGCTTGATATGACTATTGCGAACTTTAAGTCCGTACGGTCTGCCCAGACTATTTCATTTGAAGCTGTCAGGGACAATAGGTTTCCCGAGTCTAAAGTGGTTGCTGTCAATGATAAGCTCAAGCTTATTAAGACTGCGGCCATCATAGGTCCCAACGGAGCAGGGAAAAGCTCCTTTGTTCGGGCACTCGAAGCTTTGAAAGGTATCGTGACCGCATCAGAAGAGACGGTCAATCCTTTACAGATTCTCAGTGGGACTTCTTTTGCCTACTCAGAAGAAAAGGGACAGCCTGCAACCATCATACTTCGTGTGGTATTGGAACAAGGTGATGAGACCAATGATTCAACCATCGGTATCTACACTCTGATTGCAGACCGGGAAAAGATTTTTGAGGAGTCAATGTTCACTATGGTCGGACGTTCGAAGCGGCTGATGTTTGAACGAAAGCTCAATGAGGAGTCTCTCCTGCTCGATGATGCGGACCTCGCCTACAAGTACCGCTTCGGCAAGAACTACCGGGGTGAGAAAAAGCGTCTGGTCAAGAAAGTGGATGAAAAGCACACATTCCTCGCCGGTTCGATGATCAAAGGCAGTGAGACCACCCTTCCTCTCTACACATGGATCGATGAATGCCTGCATATGTTGCCCATGGGTGTTTCAAATCTCAGTGAGAAGTACCTCATTGAACAGCTTACCGAGCATCCTTCTTGGGTAAAGCAGCTCACCAACTTCCTTTGGAGTGTTGATATCACAGATATCCGTGACATCAAGATCAAGGATGAGCGCCTGATCTTTGTTCATACCAACGTCACCCAGCACTACGCCTCATACTTCTCCCTGGAGAGTCTGAGTCTTAGAAGGCTCTGCTTGATCGGAGTTGCTTTCTTTGAGAGCTTCATCAAGCCAAGGACACTGATCATCGATGACTTTGGCATGTTGCTCCATCCCAATGTGCTTTCGCACATCGTTGAGATTTTCGAGGAAGGGAATACCGGTTACGGATCACAGATGCTTGCCGTCGATTGCAACCCCTCGTTGCTGCAGCCCGGGCTCATGAGACGTGATGGTATATACTTTGCTGAGAAGGATAGTGAGAGTGCCACTGTCTATTACAGCCTTGCAAACTTCAAGTATTCCAAGAATAGGGACAAGACCGTGATGCAGTACATGAACGGTGCGTTCGGTTCGCTTCCCATTCTTTCAGAGTTTTACTTTGTTGACGACAATACGGACAAGGAGGTCTGACCATGGCACGCAAAAAAATATCCAACAAGCCGCGCAGGACTATCCTGATAGTTACAGCCACCGAAGCTGAAGCTCTCTATTTTTCCCAGATGCGCAAAGATTGCCGTTATTCCAATCTCACCGTTTTGTGGGAGGAGGAGTTCAAGGATCTTGAGCACCTGATCACTCTCGCCTCGCGCTACCGCAATACCGGCAACTACTCGGTTGTATGGGTCCTGTTCGGCCTTGCCGATCTTGACGTCACTCCTTCTGAAGTGAAGAAGCTGCTCCCGTATGCAAAAAAGAAAAAAGTGAGCTTGGCTTGGACCAATCCAGCCATGCCTCTTTGGTATCTGCTGCACCTGCAGACCCCCAGGGGATTTGTAGGGGAGACGGGCCTAATCGAAAGTGCCTTGGAAAAGTCCTTGCCGGGCTTCTCCTCCGATGCTTCCTATCTGTTGACCGACGGCATGTATTTGCATCTGAAGCTGTATCCTGCCAAGGCAAAGGCTTCTCTCAATGCTAGCAGCTATAACCGCCTGGTTGAAAAGGATTTGGGGCTTCCGGCCATCGCGTTGGTACCATTGTTGAATGATATCACCGACATTTGCGGGCTTGCCGACCTTACACATAATCAGAAGCAGTTAGGTATGCATAAGGGGTAGTAGCGGTGGATGGATTTACCCTGCTGGTCTATATGATTTCGTTTGCGCTAGGCTGTATGACGTTGGCTCTCGCTATCGTCTACAGCATGCACTCTTCGCATCAATGGACCAAATATTTTATTATATGTCATGCATCCTTGTTGGGATGCATGATGCTTCTGGCCTTGCAGCTCATATCAGAGCTGTTTCTTGTGGGAACAGTTTCTGTGGTGGTATATTATGTAATAACAGCCGTCTTTATCGCAGACGTTACTTTTTTGACAGTTTTCCTGCCGTATTTCACCACATGGGTGATAGCTCAACCTTGGAGGAATCCCTACAAGGCCGTCTTCACCTTGCTTGCCTGCGCGTATCTAGGCCTAGGGGTTTTCAACGCCGTCACCGGCATCAAGGTCCTTGATGACCTGATGATCCTGCTGTTTGTGTTTGTTGTGGGGTTCTGCCTCACCATCATGCTCAAGAACCTTTCGTCCATCGAGAACAAGACTGCAAGGGCTACGTGCATCACCATCATAATCGTAAGTGCTGCCATGTTGCCTTCCATTCTGCTCTCTCTGGTCTTTCCCTCCATAAAGCCTCTGATGTATGGGGTGTATTTCCTTGCTTTTTCCATTACCGTCATGACGTTTCTCTTCATGGAGTTTGTCAGGCTGTTCAAGGAAGGGGTGATAGGCAAGAAAGACCTTTCTCTCTCCGACCTCTCCTCCTATCATATCACTGAGAGGGAGTTTGCCGTGATCCAGCTGGTGAGCAATGGCATGACCAACAAGGAGATCGCATTCGAACTCGGCATCAGTGCCAACACGGTGAACAACCATGTGGCGAACATCTTCTCCAAGACGAAGGTGCGCAGCAGGATAGACTTGCTGAACCTTCTCAAACAATCATGGTAAGGAGGTAGAAAATGCCTATTTCCTATGACTTTTTCGCCAGTAATGAGAATCACTACCAGGACAAGGCTCCTGTTCGCAAATGCGCCAGGGCTTGGCAGATGGTGCATGAGGACCGTGCCAAGAAGGCTGTCTTGCTTGTCCACGGATTCAGTGGGTACCCAGGCGAACTCATCAGGCCGGGCAAGGATCTCTATGAGGCCGGCTTTGATACCTATGCGCCCCGCATGCCGGGCCATGGGACAAGTGGAAATGATTTCCTAGCCTCAAAAGCTGAAGACTGGACAGGCTCCATCTACGATGCCTACGGCCTTCTCTCCCTGAGTTATGAGAGTGTGTATCTGGTAGGTCACTCAATGGGTGGGGCTATCGCGACTATCATCGCAGATGCTTTCGATGCTGAGCGGCTTGCCTTGCTGGCACCGGCCCTGCTTATCCCGTCCATCCCCGTAGGGAAACTCAGATTGTTCCGATACTTCATCAAGCGACAGAAAATCGCTTGGGAGAGCGATCCTGAGTACCATTTTTACTATGAAGGGGATGAGGATGACGATGCATTTCTCGGTTCGGAATACTGGTCATATATCTTTCCCCCTGCAGTATGGGAGTTGGAAAGGGTGCGGCGGCAGGCCGTCGCATGCTTGGACAATCTCAAGGCAGACACCCTGGCCATAAGCGGAGGGCTTGATAAGACGGTTCCCCAATCGGCAAGCCGTCTGGCTTCAGAGAAGCCTAAAGGGAAGAACAGGCACCTGCATATTCCCGCAGCATCCCACCTCATGCCCTATGATAAGGATCTTCCCGCCCAGAATAAGGTGATGGAGAGTGTGGTCGATTGGTTTGTAAACTATTGATCTGGTAGGAGAGAGGGGCGTATGGGTAGGTTTACCCTTACGCACTTGCACGCGTAAGGCGGTGTCTTATCTGGATTGCATACTCGTAGACAGATGCGATCTTGTCTCCTAGGGAGACGACGAAACTTTCCTTATACCGGGGCATGGCATGTGTCTTGGGAAACATGTGCTTGACTATGATGTCGGCTTCCAGGTCACTTATCTCAAATTGTTCCTTAGCATTGGCCAGCGCTATGTGTGGATGCTCCCGTCCATGCATGGCTTTGCTGGTGTCGGTGGCTTTGCGTTCTCTCCAGTCGTAAAGGAAGAAATCATGCAAAAGGCCGCCGCGTGCAGCGGAGCGGTAGTCGAGGCGAAGGGCCTTCGCTATTGCATAGGAGATGTAGGAGACGCGGATGACATGGCCGTAGATATGGTTCGTGTGATGGAAAAACTCTTTGAGCTTGCGAAACTCCTGGTTTTGGAGAATGTCATCAACGAGATGAATATACTCCTTACGTTGGGGTCGGGCCAGCAGAAAGGGTATTCGTCCGATACGGACCATAGAACTGTGCAGGTTATACGCCACCAATAGGCAAATCTGTGAGATGACCAGGAAAAGTATCGTGGAACTGCTCGAATACAGAGCAAGCTTTGAGGCAAAATTATCAGCGGTGAAGAGGATGACGAACAGGATAGCCGGGATTGTGAAAAACTTTCGTAGCTCCCTGTGATTTCCTACTCCAAATGCTGTTCTAGTTGGGATTGTGTACAGGTTAGTCCTCCTAAGGATGTTAGGATGAACTCTATATCAAATTAGGAATTAGGGTCAATGCCCATACCTGCCCAAACAGCAAATACAGTATGGAAACCACGATTTTGTCGAAAGGGATTTTTAGGATATATACTGAGGGTGATATTCTGTTTGTCGTTGGAAATTCCTGATTTTGCTAAAGGAGCCCTCCATACCGAATATAGTGGATTGTTGCCATTATCTCGTATTTGCGGTACAACAGTAGCAATGAGAAGGAGTATATCCTGATGGAAGTTAGAGTACGTTACGCCCCCTCTCCAACCGGCTTGCAACATATCGGTGGAGTGCGCACAGCTTTGTTCAATTATTTTTTTGCCCGTGCAAACGGTGGAAAATTCATCCTTCGTGTAGAAGACACTGACCAGGAACGGTATAGCGACGAATCCTTGGAGGATTTGTACAATACTCTCAACTGGCTTGGCCTCAAGTGGGACGAAGGCCCCCTTGTCGGTGGCCCCTACGGCCCGTATGTCCAGAGCGAACGCTTTGATCTCTACAAGAAATATGCCGAACAGCTTGTAGTTGACGGCAAGGCCTATCGTTGTTACTGCACTTCAGAACGCTTGGCTGCTCTTCGCAGCGAACAACAGGCAGCAAAAAGTGAGTTGCAGGGCTATGATCGCCACTGCGCCGACCTCACCGACGAACAGCGCTCAGAACTGGAGAGCCAGGGCCTCAAGAGTGTCATCCGCCTCAAGGTCCCCACACAGGGCAAGACCACCATCCATGATGTGCTTATGGGTGATATCACAAGACGTAACCGTGATGTTAGCCCTGACCCTGTGCTGCTGAAGAGCGATGGGTTTCCCACCTATCATCTGGCAAATGTCATTGACGACCATATGATGCATATCACGCACATCATGCGTGCCCAGGAGTGGATTCCTTCAGGGCCCCTGCATATCCTGCTTTACGAGGCCTTTGGCTGGGAACCTCCCTTGTACTGCCACCTGCCCATGGTTATGGGCAAGGACGGGCAGAAGCTTTCCAAACGCCATGGCTCTACCTCCGTGAAGGACTTCAGGGAGAAGGGATATCTGCCGGAAGCGCTTATGAACTATGTGAGCCTGGTGGGTTGGTCCTATGACGGACAGCGGGAGTTCTTCACCAAAGAGGAGCTGGAAGAGGTCTTCTCCTTGGAGAAGATCAACAAGGCTCCAGGGGTGTTCGACTATAAGAAGCTGGATTGGTTCAACGGCCAGTATATCCGTCAGAAAAGTGACGGGGAACTTGCTCAGATGCTGCTTCCGTATATGGTTGGGGCCGGCTTTGCAAAAGAACCCCTCACCTCTGAGGTCCAGGCCAAGTTTGATGCATTGGTCCCTGTGGTGAAGGACCGGCTGAAGGTCCTCAGTGATGTGGTACCCCTCTCCCGCTTCCTGTTTGAGGAGCCTGAGTATAGTGACCCCTCCCTGTTCATCGCCAAGAATGTGGAACCTTCAGTAGCTCTCGCTGCTTTGGAAGGGGTGTATGCAATCCTGAAGAAAGGCCTTGCAGACAAGGTTCCTACCGAAGAGATGGAGAAAGAGATGGTCGAACTGGCCACTCAGTTGGACATCAAGATAAATGGGGTATTCATGCCCTTGAGGGTTGCTCTTACCGGAAGTTTGGTAAGTCTGCCCCTGTTTGATTCGATTTTCCTGCTTGGGCAGGAGAAAACATTTGCAAGAATAGAGACAGCATTGTCAGTGCTGAGAAGTGAGGGTTGAGGAAATGGCTGAAGTAACAATGGACAAGATTGTCTCGCTGTGTAAGCGTCGTGGATTTATTTTCCAGTCGAGTGAGATCTATGGCGGATTGAACGGGGCATATGACTACGGGCCGATGGGTGTGCAGCTGAAGAACAACATCCGTGACTTCTGGTGGAAGGAGATGACTCAGATCCATGACGATATCGTCGGTCTTGACGCATCAATCCTGATGCATCCCCGTGTGTGGGAGGCGAGCGGTCACGTTTCTAACTTCACAGACCCGATGGTAGACTGCAAACAGTGCAAATCCCGCTTTAGGGCCGACCAGATCGACCTCAATGGTGCCTGTCCTACCTGTGGTACCAAGGAGAGCTTTACCGAACCCAGGAATTTCAACCTGATGTTCTCCACACATATCGGAGCCGATGCCGATTCAGGCTCGACCATCTATCTCAGGCCGGAAACGGCTCAGGGCATCTATGTGGATTTCAAGAACGTGGTTAACTCGAGCAGGGTGAAGATTCCCTTTGGGATTGCACAGGTCGGAAAGTCCTTCCGTAATGAGATNNTGGAGATGCAGTGGTTCTGCAAGCCGGGTAGTGATGAGGAGTGGTTCGCCTACTGGAAGGAACAGAGGATGGCTTTCTATGAAAAAATTGGAATCAAGCCCTCCAGCTTGCGCTGGCACCAGCACGGTCCCGATGAGCTCGCCTTCTATGCCAAGGATGCCTACGATATTCAGTTCCTCTTCCCTATGGGATGGCAGGAGCTTGAGGGGGTGCATAACCGTACCGATTATGACCTTACCCAACACCAGAATTTCAGCGGTAAGGAGATGAACTACCTCGACCCCCAAACCAACGAACGCTACATCCCCTATGTGGTGGAGACCTCTGCAGGCCTGACACGCAATGTGCTGATGGCTCTCAGTGATGCGTATGAAGAAGAGACTCTTGAAGGCGGCGATGTCCGCACAGTGATGCACTTCCACCCAAGGATTGCTCCTGTGACCGTAGCTGTGCTGCCTCTGGTGAAGAAGGACGGCATTGCCGAGTTTGCCTCCAAGCTGGAAAAAGAGCTTAGGGATGATTTCGTAACATTCTTTGATGTCAGCGGAGCCATCGGAAGACGCTACCGCCGCATGGATGAGATCGGAACTCCCTACTGCGTGACTGTCGACTACGACTCCCTGGAAGATAATACGGTGACATTGCGCTTCCGTGACAGCATGGAGCAGGTTCGTATCCCTATCGCCGAATTGGTCACAACCATCAAAGAGGCGACAAAAGAGTATAAGAGAGTAGAGGCATAAATATGAACAAGGCGCTTAAGACCCTTCAAGACCGTGGGTTCATCAAAGAATGTACAAATATGGATGCCCTCAGTGCATTGATGGACAAGGAGAGTGTGACTTTCTATGTGGGGGCTGACCCTACCGGCAAGTCATTGCACATCGGGCATATGGTACCCTTCTTCGCAATGCACCACCTGCAGCTTGCTGGACACAACCCCATCGCCTTGGTCGGTGGGGGCACTGCGATGATCGGCGACCCTTCAGGTAAGACTGAAGTACGCAAGATGCTCACTCCCGAAGAGGTAGCTTCCAACTGCGCATCCATCAAGGAGCAGTTGGGGACTGTCGTTGATTTTTCAGAGACTCCTCCCGCCGGAGTGGGTAAGGCTGTAATGCTCAATAATGCAGACTGGCTTACCAACCTCAACTATATCGACTTCCTCAGGGAGATCGGCCGTCACTTTTCAGTCAACAGGATGCTGACATTTGAATCCTATAAGGCTAGGCTCGAACGGGGGCTCTCCTTCATTGAGTTCAATTACCAGCTTCTGCAATCCTATGATTTCCTCACCCTCTATCGGGAGCATGGCTGCCGCCTGCAGATCGGCGGTGATGATCAATGGGGTAATATTGTTGCTGGCATCGACCTTATCAGGAAGACTGAATCGGCGGAGTGTTATGGTCTGACTTTCAACCTCATAGCACGCTCAGACGGTCAGAAGATGGGTAAGAGTGAGAAAGGGGCGGTATTCCTTGACCCTGAACTCTACACGCCCTATGACTTCTACCAGTACTGGCGTAACGTAAACGACGAGGATGTCATCAGGTTCCTCAAGCTCTTTACCTTCCTCTCCCTGGAGGAGATCGCAACGTATGAGCAGGAAGGGGTCAACATCAATGATGCCAAGGCCCGTCTTGCCTACGAGCAGACCAAGATCATCCATGGTGTGGAGGAAGCAGAGAAGGCTAAGGCCGCTGCCCTGGCTATGTTTGGATCCGCTAGTGCAGGAATTGAGAACCGTGAGGGGATGAACTTCCTTGAAGTGGAAAGAAGCGAGCTTGAGGCGGGCATACCTGTCCTGACGCTTTTTGCGCGCACCGATCTTGCCTCCACCAACAGTGACGCCAGGCGTCTGGTGAACGGTGGCGGAGCATGGGTAGGGGAGACTAAAATTACTGATCCCAAGGCTATGATCGATCTCTCATATCTCGATGAAGTTGGAGAGATCCTGCTCAGGGCAGGAAAGAAACGCTACTTCAGGATAATGGTCAGATAGGAACTGTCAGATTTTTTGAGTGTTCTTGCTACTGGCAATGCAAGCTTGAGGATTTGATGATGGCTGCCTTGGCACAATCCCAAAGAGGGTTGTCGCTAAGGCAGCCATCATTTGTCAGCACGAGAAAAGGCTCTATGCGGCGTCCTTTTAGCGTTTGGATAGTTTTTTTTGTAGAAGATTACAAGGGAGTGTGTTGGAGAAGCACAAACGGATGAACTCGGACAAATAAAATATTCCCCGCCATGCGAGGAATATTGCAAAATCAGTCTGCTCTGTTGTTATTACCTAGAGTGCGGTTTTCCAAAGCCCGTGCAGGTTGCAGTAGGCAAGCACAGCAACGGGTTTGTCATTATCGATGCAGAAGGTTGCGTGGGGCTTTGAATCAACGGGCAGACTCTTTCTCTGTCCGCCTTTTTCTGTCTGCAGGTAAATCCAGGTGATGTTGTGTTCTTTTGTCATGGGATGATCTACTGATCCGACGTTTACAGTAACAATATCCTTATCGACTGTTACTACAGGAACATGCTTTTCCTTGGATGCATCAACGGTATTCACCGTCAGGGTAGTCATCTCTTCTCCACAACAGGACAGGGTAGGTCCCCTATCGATAACTTTAGAAGCGATGTTGCCACAAATTTTGCAAATATAAAACTCTTGATCTTTCATAGTGTAGTCTCCTTACCCCAAGTATACTAAAAATATTGCTCTGCGTACAGTGAATGTTTTATCCCTATGCCCAATGACAAGTTATGGAGCTTTGGGAGGAAAGTCAAAACAGGTCAGCCAAGCAACTTCCCTGGTCCCGACGGGAGACAGGCATTTTCCCGACAGAATTCCCTTACACATACCCTTGGCCTATCATAGCTTCGGATATCTTGAGAAATCCTGCGATGTTTGCCCCATCTATGAAGTTGTTTTTTGTGCTGTACTTTTCTGCGGTACTGCTGATGTTGGCATAGATGTTTTTCATGATGGTCAGCAGTTGGGCATCGACCTGTGCTGGGGTCCACTGCAGCCTCTGACTGTTCTGTACCATCTCGAGGCCGGATACCGCCACGCCCCCGGCATTGGAGGCTTTTCCCGGTGCAAGCAGGACCCCTGCTTCCATCAGGATGTCTTTTGCTTCCAAGGTAGTGGGCATGTTCGCCCCTTCTCCAACCAGCTGTATCTTGTTGGCTGTCAGGTTTCTCGCATCATTAGCGTTGATTTCATTCTGTGTAGCACAAGGGAAGGCGTAGTCGGCCTTTACATCCCATAGGGGGTTGGAGGTCGCCGATCCGTCATGGGGGATGTAGGTAGCTTCCTTGTACTTCTGGGCATACTCGGCAATACGCCCGCGCCTCACATTTTTCAGGGTCTTGATATAGGCTAGTTTTTGAGCATCAATTCCGCTGGGATCGATGATCACACCGCTTGAATCGCTCATTGTCAGCACTTTACTACCCATGGCAAGCAGTTTTTCTGTTGTGAACTGGGCAACGTTGCCGCTTCCGCTGATCAGGCAGCTCTTGTTTTCAAGACTCTTGCCTTTAGCTTCCAGAATGGCAGCAGAGAGGTAGGCCAAGCCATAGCCCGTGGCCTCGGGGCGGATAAAGGATCCTCCAAATGAGGGGCTCTTGCCTGTAAGGATACCTACAGACTTGTTGTGGATACGCTTGTATTGACCATACATGTATCCTATCTCTCTGCCTCCTACACCGATATCACCGGCAGGCACGTCGGTGTCTTCACCGATATGCCGGCCAAGCTCTAGCATGAAGCTCTGGCAGAAGCGCATGATCTCGCCGTCACTTTTTCCTTTCGGATCGAAGTCGCTTCCACCCTTGCCACCACCAAGGGAGAGGCCGGTGAGGCTGTTTTTGAAAGATTGCTCGAATGCAAGGAACTTCAGGATTGAGAGATTGACTGAAGGGTGGAAACGAAGCCCTCCCTTGTACGGGCCAAGGGCGCTGTTCATCTGTACCCTGAACCCCCGATTCAGCTGGATCATGCCATCATCATCAAACCAGGGGATTCGGAACATGATGACTCTCTCTGGCTCCACCATGCGATCGAGCACCTTATGGTAGAGTATCTGGGGCATATCTTCGACCAGCTTGTCTATTGAGGAGAGGAAAGAGGTGACAGCTTGGATGTATTCGGGTTGGTTCGCATCGAGTTTGCTCACTCGGTCCATTACTCGTTGGGTTGCGGCATGCATAGGGGAACTCCTTAGCTTCTCTGTATGACCATACATGAAGATGTGTATAACAGTACAGAAACCGGTGAATCTGGTAAAGAGTTTAGGAAACCTTCAAAACTGTGGATCCATAGTGCGGTATGCGTAGGAACTAACAGAAAGGCCTTCATATTGAGCATGTACGCAACACTGAAGGCTTTGGGTTGATTCATGCATAAAAAACGGAAAAAGGGGAGGGGGAATACAAAAAATCAAATATTTTATCCACTCCCCTCCAGATCATGCTTCGCTAGCTTTTTTCTTTTCTCTGAGAGATTTTTACTGGGGTAGGGAATCGGTTCTATTACAAGGACTCTCCTTTTTTCAAGCGTTCAATATTTTCCTTGTACGGAGGTCGTATGATTCCCCTTTCCGTAATGATTCCGGTGATGTTCTGATGTGGTGTGACATCAAAAGCAGGATTGAACACAGCCATATCCAGTGGGGCTACCTGCGTCTCCCCGACGAAAATGACCTCACTCTTGTCACGCTCCTCTATGGGGATAAGCGAACCGTCGGAAAGATTGAAATCGATGGTGGAGATGGGAACCACTGAGTAGAAGGGAACCCCATACTCCTTGCAGATGACTGAGAGGGCGAAGGTGCCGAGTTTGTTGGCGACATCGCCATTGGCTGCAACCCGGTCACCTCCGAGGATAACCAGATCTATCTTCCCATCCCTGATCAAGGTTGCCGCCGCACTGTCTGGAATCAGGGCAGAGGGTATCTTCGCTTCCATCAGTTCCCAAGCTGTCAGACGGGCCCCTTGAAAGCGTGGGCGGGTCTCGTCGGCGTAGACAAAAATATCTTTGTTGTCATAGAAGGCTTCCTTGATGACTCCAAGAGCTGTGCCCCAGCCGGCGGTGGCAAGGGCTCCTGTATTGCAGTGGGTGAGGATGGTGGCCTTGTGCGGAACGACCTGGTTGCCAATCCTGCTCATCGCCTTGTTCGTCGCGATGTCTTCAGAGCGGATCGCATCGGCTTCGGTTTTCAATGCGAAGAGAATCTTTTCCGTTGGTTCTTTTTCGACCTTCAGGAAGGTCTCCCACATGCGTCCTATCGCCCATTCCAGATTAACTGCGGTAGGCCGGCTCTTTGCCAGAAAATCACAAGCTTTCCTAAGTTCCGTCCTGAACCCTCTCTTTGTGGCTAGCCGGGAGGCCGCCATATAGACACCATAGGCTGCGGTCGCCCCGATCGCAGGGGCTCCACGCACAACCATGTCCCTGATCGCGAACTCCACATCCTCGTATGTCTTGCAGATAAAATAGGTATAGGAAGCTGGCAAGACCCTCTGGTCTATCAAGTGCAGGGCTCCATCCTTAAACTCAAGGGTAATGAACGATTCATCCATGGTATGTTTCTCCTTTATGCTATCGGATCCGAATCAGATCCCTTCCATAACTCAGTTATCTAAAGCGTATGGCCTCCCAGCTCTTGTTGACATCCCTTTGAATCTCCTGTTGGTCGAAGCCAAGCACCTTGCGTTTTTCCATAACCATCTTGCCTTGGCAAAAGAGGGTGTCGACATCGGAAGCTTGAGCTCCATAGACCAAGGCGCTGAAAGGGTCGTTGAGTGGGGTCAGATGTGCCTTGTTACTGTCCAGAAGGAGTATGTCGGCTTCTTTTCCTGCTTCCAACGTGCCAATTCTTGCATCTAGGCCAAGGGCCTTTGCCCCATTGATCGTAGCAAGCTTGAGCACCTCGAACGGTTTGAGGTTCCCTAGGGTTCCTGAGAAAACCGAACTGAGCAAGGATGCGATATGCATCTCCTCAAATAGGTTCTGGTTGTTGTTGCTGCTCGAACCGTCGCTGCCGATGGCCACATTGAGGTTGTTGTCCATGAAGGTCGATATGGGTGCGACTCCGCTGGCCAGCTTGCAATTGCTGCTGGGGTTGTGAACCACTGAGGCATTCAGATCTTTCATGAGTGCTATTTCACTGGAAGTAAGATGGACGCAGTGTGCAAGCACAGAGCGAATATCCTTCAAGGCCCCTATGGAATGCAAGTAGTGCAAAGGGGTCATCCGGTGTTCTTTTAGGCAGTCATCGACCTCTGTTTTGGTTTCACTGAGATGGGTATGCAGGTTCCTGTGATTGGCCTTTGCCCAATCATGACCATACTGATAGGTCTCCTTGGTGCAGGTGTAGATGGCATGGGGGGC
>LSQX01218822.1_pt1 | contig 23914 bp, 26 predicted proteins | sample 654561 | NCBI WGS metagenome assembly LSQX01 (sample SAMN04489861, study PRJNA283612) | anaerobic digester metagenome | isolation source: 4 biogas reactors fed with cattle manure at either 37C or 55C with and... | place: Denmark: Kongens Lyngby | collected 2014
ATGTGGGCTTTAATCCTTTGACGGTGGCTACCACTATCTTCATCCCTGCAAAATTTTCAAAAATAGTTTCATCGATTATAAATTGCACTCTGCTCTCCCTTTCAAAACTTAAACTTTTAAATTTTGCCTAACAAGAAGCGATCATAATTTTCTTTGGTGACAACGGTAAAAGAGGAATTTGGATAGGCATCTTTAAACATAGCACTCTCTTTTACCCTTTTTTGGGGACTAAATTTAAATTCATAGGTCGCTAAAAAACCATCTCTCTCCTCAATGTAATCTATTTCCTTTTGGCTGTGTGTTCTCCAAAAATAGGAAGAACCATAAATATTATTGTCAGATAAGTATTTGCGCCTCTCACTTATTAAATAATTTTCCCACAACGACCCCACGTCATTTCTGTTGACCAAAGGTGCAAACTGATTGATGAGCGCATTTCTAACGCCAACATCAACAAAATAGAATTTCCTCCCTTTTTTAATCTCATTTCGCAGATTACGTGCAAAAGAAGGAATTGAAAAAATAACAAAACTTTTTTCTAAAACAGCTAAATATTTATCAACAGTTTTTACATCTAAAGCTATAAGTCTGCTAATCTCCGATAAAGATAGCTCATTACCTATTTGGAAAGCCAATGCCCTTAAAAGATTTATAAGCTTATTTGACTTAAGTAATTTTTCAAATTCTAAAACATCTTTATAGAGATAGCTTGAACTAAGTTGAATCAACAAAGAGCGAGCATCTTCGCTTTTAGTGACAACTTCAGGATAACTTCCATACAAAAGCCTCTGTTCCAACAATTTGAGCTCTTTTAATAAATTAGTATTACCAACTAATTCTTCAAACGAGAAAGGATGTAACAGGAATTCCCATTTCCTGCCAGTCAGAGGTTCATTTACTGAATTGGCTAATATAAACGAAGAGCTGCCACTAACAACTATTTTCACATTAGGAATGTTGTCATAAATGATTTTCAATTTTAAACCAATATTTTCAATCCTCTGTGCTTCATCAATAACCAACAATCTATTTTTTCCAATAATCGCTTTGAAACGCTCACTATTGTTGTCACTTAAGAGTGCGTGGGCATGGGCTTCATCTCCATTGAGCCATAAAACATCACTCTCGTTTTCAAATAATTTTTTTAATAATGTAGTTTTGCCTACCTGATGAGCACCATAGATTATTATAATCTTTTCATCATCAAGACGATTTTGAATACTCTTTTCGAGACTTCTTTTAATCATTTCTACACCCTCGGTGTTAAAGATAATCGACATTATTGCTTAAATCAAGGAATACTTTCCTTAAATTAATATAAATTTAGGGAAAGTGTTCCATGTTTTAATAAAAAGCAGGGAAAGACCACTTTGAAAAGTTAGCTGATGTGGTGTGTGACGAATTTGTATATATCCCAACTTTTAACTTTTACTACTTTTGATTTTAGTTGCCTTATCGAGAGATTAGCCTTATATCTTAACTATCTGGAGGTAGTGCCATGAAGCTCTCTCCTAAGATCCGTTTTACAACTCTGATTTTCATAACCCTAATTATGGTTCTCCCTGTCTATATCTACGGTGATGCCGGACCTAAACCCTCTGTTACAATCGACATCCATGGACTGGAGGGACAAACCTACTACACCACACTCCTCTCAAGTGATAAATATTTAGGCCCCTACTCCATCTTTGATGAGGAGTATCCAGAAGAGGCGTGGTACCACGAGGGGGAAGATGATTACCCCATCTATAAAAAGTTTGTCGACTATACTCCCCCTGAAGGGTACTACTTCCTCCAGTTTTTTCGTAACACCTCACAAGACCACCGCTTAAACTGGACCTACTTTCCCCCCAATGAGTACAAAGTATTGATCTACCTCCCCCAAGGGGAGCGCTTTATTGTGAGCTCAGAGGCCTACTCCAACTACGCCTTTGCCACCCGCTATGTGGCTACGGTGGAGGGGGACGAGATTATCCTCACCAAGGGATACAAGGTTGTTAAAGAGGCACTCTCCCTGATTGGGAGAATCATTTTGACAATCTTAGTTGAGGTGGGAATTGCGCGGCTCTTTAAGATTCGCCAGAAAGAGTTAATCAGGCTCATTGTAGTAGTCAATATAGTGACCCAAATTCTCCTCAATGTCCTCCTCAACTTCACCAGTTTCTACTTAGGCAAGCTCTTGGCGATTGTCCTCCTTTTCTTACTCGAGATGGTGGTCTTCATAATAGAGGCGACTATCTACGGCTTTACTTTTAAGCGTCTCAGTCAAGGAGAGATTAAGGGAGGTAAAGGGATTCTCTACGCTTTGGCAGCCAATAGTGCTTCCCTCTTAGTTGGAATTATCTTGGCCTTCATCCTTCCCGGAATGTTTTAAGTGGGGGTTACGACCACACTCTTCACAATGCTCGTCATCATCAAAACAGGGGTTAACGTGGACCATAATGTGGCGCACATAGGGTAAGTCCCGCTCAACGCGTTCATGAATCTCCTCAGCGATATCGTGGGCTTCATGGAGGTGGAGGTGACCACAGCAACAGATTTCGGTCTCTACCCAACACCCATTACCACTGCTACGGGTCCGTAGGAGGTCGATCCGTCTAACATTGGGATTAAGGAGAATCGCCCTCTCCAGTTCTCCTCGGGTCTTGGCATCAACTGAAGCATCCATCAAGACATGGTAAGAGGCGCTAAAAACCTCAAAGGAGGAGCGAATTATGAGGAGAGCAATCACAATGGAGGCGATTAGGTCAAACATGGGCCACCCCAGACGGGAGATCACTATTCCTACAAGAGCCCCAACCGATGAGAAGATATCGCTAAGGTGATCCCCGGCCAGAGCCCGCAAAGAGTTTAACTTAGTCGCCTTAACCCCCTTCACGGTAATTCTCCACAGGAAAAACTTCACAACGATTGAGACTATGGCAGCCCCCAAAGCCAAGAGGGAGGGGGTTGTCAGCGTTTGACCACTACTGAGGGTTTTAAAACCCCGGTAACCAATAAAAACACCGGTGGCCAGAATAACAAAAGCGAGGAAGAAAGAGACTATGCTCTCCAATTTCTCATGCCCATATTGGTGAGAACTGTCGGCTTTGCGATTCGAGGCGGCCAGTCCTCCCATCACCACAGTGTAACTCACAATGTCACTTAAAGAGTTGGCTCCATCAGAAACAAGAGCCGAAGATCTGCCTAAAAAACCGGCCAAGAGTTTAACTCCGGCCAGAAATATTGAGGCAATAATAGAAATGAGGGAGATTTTCACCCCCCTCTTTGTGTGGCTGTGCCTCACCTTGAATGCCTCTTTTTGAGGACCTCTATCACCTCGGAGAGCTTAATATTCTTTTGGGCTAGCAAGACTAAGACGTGGTAAATCAAGTCGGCAGCTTCTCCTAGGAAGAGGGATTTGTTTTCGGCCATCGCCTCAATTACCAATTCAACTGCCTCTTCACCAACCTTCTGGGCAATCTTACTAATCCCACGGGAGAAGAGATGGTTGGTGTAGGAGCCCTCGATAGGGTGTTCTCGGCGATCAATCACAATCTCTTCAAGGTAGCCCAAGAACTCAATATCGCTCATCAAGGCGGGGTCGTTCTCTTCATTAAAACAGGTATCTTTCCCTGTATGGCACACCGGCCCCGAAGGGACAGCTTTTATAAGGAGGGTATCTTTATCACAGTCTTCAATTATCTCCCTCACCGTTAAGTAGTTGCCACTCTCCTCCCCTTTAGTCCACAACTTCTCACGAGTGCGCGAGTAGAAGGTGACTAATCCCCTCTCTTTGGTAATCGTCAGCGCATCTGCGTTCATATAACCTAACATGAGAACCCGCTGGGTTATTGCATCTTGAACAATTACCGGTATCAAACCGTTTCCTTTCTCAAAATTAAGTCCCATAAACTCCCCTCTTATTACTGGTTTAGACGTATAGATATACCATGTTTATCTAAAAAAATCTTCAACTCTCTGATTGAAATCTCTCGATAGTGGAAAATTGAGGCTGCCAATGCAGCTTGCGCCCCTCCTTCAGTGAGGATTTGTCTGAAATGTTCCATCTCTCCCCCACCTCCCGAGGCGATAATGGGAATCTTTACCAGTTGGCTGCAAGCCTTGGTCAGCTCTAAGTCAAAACCACTCTTGGTTCCATCCTTATCCATCGATGTGAGGAGAATCTCTCCTGCTCCCCGTCGCTCAACCTCTTGGACCCACTGGTCAACTTTTAGGCCAGTCGCCTCTCTCCCCCCACGAATATAGACCTCTCCCCCCTTAGCGTCGATGGCACACACCACCCTTGAGGAGCCAAACTCTTTGGCTAACGCCTCAATGAGAGAGGGCTCTTTAACCCCCATACTGCCGAGGGTTACTTTAGCAACTCCCAAAGCAAAGAGCCCTTGGGCGTCACCAACACTATTAATCCCACCCCCCACTATTAGGGGAATCGTCACTTTGGAGGCTGCCTGTTTTACAAGGGCTAGAAACTTTTGGCGACTCTCACCTGATGAGTTGATATCTAAAAGGACCAACTCATCGGCCCCCTCTTGAGAGTAGAATTGGGCCAGTTCAACCACATCTCCGGCATCTTTTAGGTCTTTAAAGTTGACCCCTTTAACTGCCCTTCCGTTATCTATATCGAGGCAGGGGATAATCCGTTTAACTACTCCACCCATTGAGCCAACTCCTCTAAAGTTACTATCCCTTCATAAAGGGCTTTCCCAATTATAGCACCACTGAGGCCTGCTTCTTTTAACTCGCTTATATCTTCAAGTGAGTTAACTCCGCCACTGGCTATTAAGTTGATAGTCAAACCCAACTCCTCAACCCTCTCTAAAAGATCGCGATAGAGTTCAAGGGCTGAACCGCTCAGCATCCCATCACGACTTATATCGGTGGCAATCACTTTTAAGAACCCCGCCTCAAGATAGGTTGTGATAAAGTCGAAGAGGGGGAAAGAGGTTGACTCTTGCCACCCCGAGACAGCAATCATTCCGTCGAGACTATCGGCCCCTAAGATCAACTTCTCCCCCCCGTAGATAGCCAATAGCTCCAGGGTCAGGTCACGATCGCGTGCTGCTAAAGAGCCAACGGTAGCCATGTGGGCACCGGCATTGAAGACATCACTAAAGTCTTGTTTACTCTGTAGCCCGCCCCCCACATCGATAATCAACGCAGTATTTTGGGCAATCTCTTCTAACACCTTAAGGTTGACAACCTTCTTAGCTTTAGCCCCATCAAGGTCGACCAAGTGGAGACGTTTTATCCCCGCATCGGCAATTTCTTTAGCCATGGTAAGGGGATCATTCCCATAAACCTTTTTCTGCTCATAATCGCCCCGTGTCAGCCGCACATACTTACCATCAATAATATCAATCGCCGGTATAATCTCCACCCGTAACCTCCTACAGTAGACCTTTAGTTGAAGGGAGGTCGCTGTCTCCGGGATAGCGGAAGACTGCCCCCCTGACGGCCCTACCAAAGGCTTTGAAAAGGGCCTCTATCTGGTGGTGGGTATTACCATCACTCACCTCCATGTGGAGAGTAGCTTTGGCTTCATCGCTGAAAGACTTGAAGAAGTGCTCCACCATCTCAGTGGGGAAAGTCCCCACCATATCTCTCTTAAAGGTGACATTCCACTCAAAGGCATTGCGCCCCGAGAAGTCAATTGCCACCTGGGCTAAACACTCATCCATAGGGACCAGTTCAAACCCGTAACGCCTTATTCCCCGTTTGTCACCGAGAGCTTGGCGGAAAGCTTGCCCCAAAACGAGAGCTACATCTTCAACTGTGTGGTGCTCATCCACCTCAATATCCCCATCAACATCAACTTGCAGGTCTATTCTGCCGTGACGGGCAATCTGCTCCAACATGTGGTCAAAGAAAGGGAGTCCACTCTTTAAAGAGGCCTGTCCACTCCCATCGAGATTCACTGCAAGATTAATCTTCGTTTCACGTGTCTCGCGTTGTATGGTGGCACGCCTTAAGGGTCTCTCCTCACTGGAGAGGAGATGGGAGGCGACATCTCGCCAGTCACTTAGAGGCAGTGGCTCAATTCCCAACGTAGTTGCCAATTTATCGGGGTTGGGGGCTACCAAGTAGGTGACCCCCTCTTTGGGGAGTTGCAAAGTGGTCAACTCCACTACTTCCTCTAAAACAACCCCTTGGGCAGAGAGGGTCTCTAAAACCCGCGCTAAAGGGGCAACATTGGGCTTGCTTTGAATTAATAACTCTAAGCGGTAGGAGCCAGAACTACCAATGGCCTCAAGGGCTTGGAAGAGGTGGGGAACCCAAACAATATCTTCAAAGCTCTCCAGTTTTTGCCCTTTAATTACTGCTCCTTCCAAAAGGATATAAATAGTAGCCATTACTCCATCTCCCTCAAGGCTGCCAACAGAGCCTCATTCTCTTGGCGATTACCGATAGTAATCCGTAGTGAACCGTAACACCCCCGCAAAGTGGAGCGGTTACGGATAATTATCCCCCGCTCACGAAGGTAGTTGTAGGTGGCATCGGGATCTTTGACCCTCACCAACAAGAAGTTGGCATCACTGGGGAAAACTTTCTCCACAAACTTTAAGGAGAGCAACTCCCTCTCCATCCACTCCCTCTCCCGCTGTACCATCTGGACATTCTCTTCCATCTTCTTAGTCTGGGAGAGCACCTCTAAAGCAACGTCTTGGGCTACCCCACTCAAGTTATAGGGGTATTTTACATGGTGCATCGCCTCAACAATCTCGGGAGGGGCAATTGCCAACCCTACTCGGGCATTGGCCAAGGCCCACCCCTTTGAGAGGGTGCGTAAAACAACCAGACGGGGACACTCATCAAGGAGGGTGACAGCCGAAGGTTTGGTTGAGAACTCTATGTAGGCTTCATCAACTACCGTTATTCCCGGGAAATTATTGGCAACCCTCTTCACCTCTGCTAAGGGGAAGCTGTTTCCTGTCGGATTATTGGGGGAACAGAGAAAGAGCATCTTGTGCATCCCCTCTTCGGGGGTACTCTTCTCCATCAATTTAAAGATTGTCTCGAGGCAACGTAGGTCTAGTGAGTAATCCTCCCGCAAGTGGCAGGTGGAGACCTCAACATCGTTAATCGCCGCAAAGACGCTGTAAGCCCCATAGGTGGGCTCAACTATTAAAACTTTGTCGCGCTGTGGGACACAGAAGATCCTGAAGAGGAGGTCAATCATCTCATCACTGCCATTACCTACAACCAACTTCTCCTTAGGGAGCCCCATAACCTCTTCAATTTTCTCTTTTACCTTAGTGTGGTTGGGGTCGGGGTAACGGTTTCGGCCCACTCCTCCCAGAAAGTCACTCGCCGACTCGTTAGCGTCTAAGAAGATCTGTGCATCACCGGTGAACTCGTTACGGGCAGATGAATAGGGGGTCAACTCTACAATGTTCCTGCGCATCAACTCTTTTATGGTAAACTTTTTCATTCCTCTCCTACCTCTTCTAACCTTATCGTTACAGCGCGTGCATGGGCATCTAATGATTCAGCTTCAGCTAAAATTTTGACACTCTCACCAATTGAGCGCAACCCCTCGCGACTCACCTCTTGAAAGGTAATCTTCTTATAGAAACTGTCGAGGGAGACTCCGCTATACGAACGGGCCCAGCGGGCTGTGGGGAGGGTGTGGTTAGTCCCCGATGCGTAGTCCCCAATCGACTCACAAGCATATTCCCCTAAGAAGACCGAACCGGCACTCTCAACCCCTTTGGCTACCTCATTGTAATCTTTGGTGTTAATAATTAGGTGTTCAGGGGCATATTCGTTAATTAAAGGGAGAAGCTGAGTTGGGTCGGTGATGACCACGGCCCAACTGTGACTCAAAGAGTGCTCCACTATCGCTTGGCGGCTGAGAGTCGCCTTCTGCCGCATCAGTTCTGCTTCAACCTCATTCACAATTCTTTGCCCCTCTTCCTTATTTGGAGCCACCACTACCAAAACAACTTGGCTGTCGCTATCGTGCTCAGCTTGGCTGAGGAGATCGGCAGCTGCGTAGGGGGGAGAGCTCAAAGTATCAATCACCACCATCACCTCAGAGGGTCCGGCAGGCATATCAATTGCACACTCACTCTGGGAGACTTGCTGTTTAGCCTCGGTCACATAGCGGTTTCCGGGGCCAAAGATTTTATCGACGCGGGGGATGGTCTCGGTCCCATAGGCTAATGCTCCAATGGCTTGCGCACCCCCCACGCGGTAGATCTGCTCAATACCACACAGTTGGGCAGTGTAGAGAATTGTCGGATCTATGGTGCCGTCACTGCGGGGAGGGGTGACCATCACAATCTCTTTACACCCCGCTATCTGGGCAGGAACTGCTAACATTAAGAGGGTGGAAAAGAGAGGAGCACTCCCCCCGGGGATATAAAGCCCCACCCTTTCAATGGGGACACTGCGACGCCAGCAGGTAATCCCCTCCTCCACCTCTACATATTCGTCGTCTGGTTTTTGGGCGCTGTGGAATTTATAAATATTATCTTTAGCTCTTTTTAGTGCCCTCTTTAACTCTCCTGGAATCTCTTCATTAGTCTCGAGAGCCACTTTTAGAGAATCAATTTCGGCATTGTCAAATTGCTTGGAATACTCCCGTAAGGCGTTGTCGCCACCCTCTTTGACCCCTTGCAGGATTGAGCGCACACTCTCTTCAACTGAAGAGCCCCCCCCATCGGGGCGCTTTAGTTGTTGTGGATCTGGGTTAACTAAATATTTTAGTAAACTCATATCTACCTCTAATCTGCCAATTTCTCAATGGCGGTGACCAGTATCCCTTGAGCTCCCAGTGCCTTTAGCTGCTCAAGGGCATCCCAAAAGAGCTCTTCGCTAATAACCGTCTGCACCGCACACCAAGCGGGGTCATAGAGTTCGGTTACGGTGGGGCTCGTTATCCCCCCCATAATGGAAGCTACCTCTTTGAGGTGCTCTTTGGGGAGATTAAACATTATGTATTTGTAATCTTTCGCCTTTTGAACAGCATCGATTCTGAGAAGGAGACGCTCCAAAAGGGCTCTCTTCTCTCCATCCAAATCTTTACGTCCTATTAAGACAGCACTTGAGGTATAAATTCGCTCCACCTCTTTGAGACCATTGCTAACCAGAGTAGCTCCGGTACTGACAAGGTCACAAATGGCATCAGCCACCCCAATCGAGGGGGTAATCTCAACCGACCCCGATATCTCATAAATAGAGGCACTGACCCCCGCCTCCTCCAGTTTACGCTTCAATATTCCCGGATAGCTGGTGGCAATCCTTTTCCCTGTCAGGGAGGCGAGTCCCTGGTAGTCAAAGTCAACGGGGACGGCCACAGAGAGGCGACACTTGGCAAAGCCCAAATCTCGAATCACTTCGAGGGGGAGGTTTTGTTCGTCATACTCGTTACGCCCTACGATTCCAATGTCGGCTACCCCATCGTTGATATAGCGGGGGATATCGTCATCGCGTAGGTAGAGGAACTCTAAGGGGAAGTTCTCCGCCTCCTCCCGTAGCAACCTGGCATCTGAGCCAAATTTTATACCACAGTCACTGATTATCTTGAGCGACTTTTCACTGAGACGACCACTTTTTTGGACCGCAATTTTTAAGTTGGTAGCCATATAAACCCCCTAAAATAGAAAAAACTCCGCGAAATGCGGAGTTCCCATCATGGATAAGCACACACGCATCTCAACGAGAAGTAAAAACGTGGTGGTGATGACGTGTTGCAAACTTATCCATACAGAAACACTACCGAAGGGGGCCTTTTATGTCAAGATGTTATTCTTTGATCTCAACTTCAACCGCTTCAATCGTACCTACAGCCCTCTTTTTACGCATCACAAAGGCGATAGCTCCCAATACGACAGCTAAAACGATGAGGACAATCCCTAAGATGGTGACCAGTAGGTCGGCTATTGTACGTGGAGAGATAAAGAGGAGGATAGCGATGACAAAAGAGACAATCCCCTCAACCACTAAATTAGCTGGAGACAGCCCTAAAGATCTAACGGCAAAGGCATCAATTAAAACGACAATGGCAGAGAGGAGGAGTTGAACCGCTAAGACATAGAGGATTATTCGCCAAATAGCGCCCCCAATCGTGATGGGGAGGACTACCGCCAATACTCCGATAATAATGCTCCCAATCCCTTTAACCAGGGTTGTTGTACGGTTGAATTTACCAAAAGAGTATTTATTGAGGGTGACTAAAGAGCCGATTCCGGTGACAACTGCCACGACCCCAAGGGCTATGATGAAGAGTTGCTCAAACAACTTTGGTTTTGCTAAAGTAAAAATCCCTAAAAATAAGAGTCCCAACGCAATTAATAAGTAGACAATCCAATCCCTCTTTCTGCTCATCTATCGCCTCCCATTGCCCCAAAGGGCTCCGCGCATTATAGTTGCAGTATTACCTTTTTAGGAGACGATGTAAAGCAATTCTATGTACGACAACCTATTCTTTGATGCAGACGGAACCCTCTTTGACTTCATGAGTGGTGAGCGGTGGGCCCTCAAGAGAATCTTCTCCCAACTTAAGATTGAGGTGGGTGAAGAGGCTTTAGAGAGCTACAGTCAGATTAACAACGCAGTGTGGCTCGATTTTGAGAAGGGGCTAATCTCCATTGAAGAGCTAAAAATAGAGCGTTTTCGTCGCTTTCATCGTCAGTATAATATAGACTCCAACCCCATTGAGAGTGCTGAGGCTTACGAAGAGGAGCTCTCCCACTCTTTCCACCTCTACGACGATGCCCTCCCCCTCTTAGAACACCTCTCCAAGAGTGGTATCCCCCTCACAATGATTACCAACGGCATCTCAACAGTCCAACGGGGACGTTTACTAGCCACTGGAACCCTCCACTACTTCTCCACCATTGTGATTAGTGAGGAGATTGGAGTCCAGAAGCCGAGTCGGGCCTACTTTGAGAAGGCGCTGGAGATGGCTAAGCCAGCAAACAATCCCTTGGTAATTGGAGACTCTCTCACCAGCGATATTACAGGGGCTAACAATGTGGGATTAGACTCGTGTTGGGTAAACCGTTATGGGATGGTCAATGAGGAGGGGATAAAGAGGACCTATGAGATCACCTCTTTAGAGGAGCTCCTCCCCCTCCTCAATCTTTAATCGACAATCTCAACCAACCCCACATCGAAAATCAGGAGGGTGTTGGGCTCAATCTTGGCCGATCCCGACGCCCCATACCCCAAGTTGGGGTGGACGAAGAACCTAAACTCAGAGCCAACCCCCATCAACATTAACCCCTCCCTAAAACCGGGGATCATGGCTGAGAGGTCGAATGTACTCGGAATTCCCCTTATAGAGGCATCTCCTTCTCTTCCGTCGAGGTAGGTTAAACGATAATTGACCCGTACTACATCATCCTCGAGAGGTTTCTCCTCATCAGTCCCTTTCAAAATCTCATACTGGAGACCGGTAGAAGTTGTGATTACCCCTTCCCGTTTACCGTTGATTGCCAAAAAGCTCTCGGCATCGTCGAGGTTCTTAGCGGCAAGCTCTTCGAGGCGCTTAGTCGCCTCCTCTATAATCTTCCTTTGGTATTCATAGAGGGCTGTATTCATTGAGTTTTTATCGAGGAGGGCTGGGTTGCCAAATCCGGCATCGAGTGCGCCTCGCGCAAAGTAAGAGGGGAGGAGCCCCTCTTGGAACTCTCGCATCTCTCCCTCCATTAAGAGGTACCCATAGGTGTAACTGAAGCGCTCTTCAAGGGTGTAGGGGGGCTCTAAATTGGTAACATTAAGTAGCTCCTCTTCGAGGGATCCAACTTGGACCACCTCCTCTTCAATAACCGGTAAGCTAACTATTTTGGGTGTCTCCCCATTAGTTCCGTTGCCTTCAACCCCTTTTGAATTACAACCAAAGAGAACAAAAAGGAGACTAACTACTACAAGACCTACTTTGAAATACCTCACATTCATCAATCACATCCTTACCTCACCCCATCTGCTGATTTTACACCCAAAATGGGGAGCCGTCCACTATTTTAAAAAACTGAGTTTCCGGCGCTATCTATACCAACAATTACGGGGAATTCTTCAACTTTTAGTCTCATAATCGCTTCGGGACCTAAATCATCAAAGGCAACCACCTCTTTGGAGATCACCTTGGTCGCATAGAGGGCACCACACCCTCCAAAAGCGACCAGATAGAGCCCCTTGTTCTCCTTTACGGCTTCTATCACCTCAGGGTTACGTGGCCCCTTGCCGATGGAAGCGACCAGTCCCGCCCCCATCAGAGTGGGGGTAAAGGGGTCCATCCTTGCTGAGGTGGTGGGGCCGCATGAGCCAATCACCAAAGATGGTGGGGTCGCTGCCGGTGCCATATAGTAGATTGTCTCCCCCTCTAAGGAGATGGGTAGTGGTTCATCGGCCTCGATTAGAGCAGCCAAGCGGGAGTGAACCTGGTCACGACCAACCAACATCTCCCCCGACAAGAGGATCCTGTCGTAGGCTTTCAAACTCTCAACTATCTCTTTTGTTAGCGGTAAATCTATCTTACGCATATGGCCCCTCCCACACAAACTCTCCCTTTCGATCAGCCCAGCAACTAATTGAAGNNCCCCAGTGCTGTTAATGGTCCCCCAAAACCCCCGGGGCCAATCTCCAGCCCTTGGATCGCAGCTAAGATATCTTGCTCTAGTTGGGCATAACGCTCCTCAGGGTGGACCGAGTTAACTGGTCTCAGTAGGGCCTTCTTGGAGAGGTAACCGGCCCTCTCTGCTGTGCCCCCTAACCCAACACCAACTACAATGGGGGGGCAGGGTTTACCGCCTGCTCTCTGTACCATTTCAGCTACCGCTTCAACTACCCCTTCGGGTCCGCTGGTTGGATTGAGCATCGCTAAACCTGAGCAGTTCTCACTCCCAAACCCCTTCAGAAGAAAAGATATTTTCAGGTGCCGCTCTTTAGATGGATTCCAATAAATGATGGGGGGAAGGTTCGTCTTAGTGTTAACCCTCTCAAAGACCGGCTCTTCGACGACCGAATTCCTGAAGAACCCCTCCTTGATTGCCAACTCAGAGCCCTCGTTAATCGCCTCCTCAATGGCTTGCATCGAGAGGGGAACTTCAGTTCCTATCTCCACAAAGGCGACTATCATCCCTGAATCTTGGCACATAGGTATTTTATGCTCTTCTGAAAGTTTTAGATTCTCATTTATCATCTCAAGGACCTCTATTGAGGCCTTATAAGAGGCACTCTTTTGAGGATCAAGGGTGGCTAACTCTTGGTTCATCTCCCGATGCATCCACTCCAGCCTCTCCATAAGACCCTCTTCCAGGTGGACAGCGGCCTCAAGCAGAGTTTGGCGAATTTTATCGACTAACCCTCTCTGTTTGCTTTTTCCCATCTTTTTCTCCTCATATTTTAGATAAACTCTCCCCAAGAATACTCCAAATAGGGCCCCAACACAATTGACCACTAAATCGAGGGGATCAAAAGTACGCCCGAAGTGGGGTTGAATTACCTCAATCAAGAGGCCTAAAAGGGAGGTAACTATAAAAACAAACAGTGTCCGCTCCCTTCCAAAAGCTAGAATTAAGAGCCAAGAGGCAACTGCATAGGCGATGAAATGGGCCCCCTTATCGGCGAAGGGGAGAGGGGTAACAAGAGCTGAGACCTCTTTCGATGGGAGGAGGGAGAGGACCACGATTGCCACAATCACCAAGAGGGAACTCAACTTTGCTACCCTTCTTTTCACAGTGCATCTCCCTGACGCACTCCCCTTTGCTCCATCTCCCTTTTAAGGGTGGCTAAGAATTGGGCTTTATCACCAAAATCGCGGGGAGCAACTAAGCGGTGACGTGGGGTCTCGCTCACCAGTCGTTGAATCACTGTTGTGGGGGGAATGTGACGTAAAAGGAGAATCGTATTCTCCAGATGCTCCTCAAAGGTGGGGGCTTGCACCTCCCCTCGCTCATAGAGGAGTGCCATGGGGGTACCGGCCCCTATTTGGAGGTGGTGTATTTTAAGGGCATCACTTGAACTCTCGCGAACAACTTTAGCACTCTCTAAAATTTCCGCCTCCCCCTCATTGGGGAGCCCCAAAATAAGGTGGGTAGTTATCTGGAGCCCCTCTCTCTTAGCCCTTTGGCAGGCGTCGAGGAACTCCTCTACTGTGTGACCTCGATTAATAAATTGCAAGCTCTTATCGTTACCACTTTGGAGCCCCAATTCAAGGCAAACCTCCTCCACCTGTGAGCGGTAGGAGGCGAGAAGGCGCAGCACCCCATCTTCCACCATATCGGGACGGGTAGAGACGATTAACTCCTTATAGGGGCCGTCAGATAAGGCCCGGTCGTAAAGGAGTTTTAAGTTCTCGAGGCTGTCATAGGTGTTGGTGAAAGCTTGGAAGTAGATACTCAAAGCACATGGGCCATAGCGGCGAGCAATGAACTTTTTACCCCGTTCTACCTGTGCGGTAATGGAGTTGAGTCGCCCGGCTAAGGTTAGTGGAGGAGTCTCCCCAACCAGAGAATCGATCTCGCCTACCAACTCCCCCTTATAGGCATAACTCCTCTCAGCGGGGCGCTGATAGGCACTGCTTGAACCCAAAGAGTCGCAGTAGATACACCCCCCCCTGCCCCCTTTTTTACGGTGGGGACAGGTGAATCCTCCATCGATTGCTATCCTATAGACTCGCTCCCCGTAGCGTTCGAACAGAGCCGTTCTATAATCGCGCCACGGTAAGCTCATTAGAGCACCTCTAGATAAATAGTTGTCCGCAGAGTTGTGTCGAGAGCCACTCCAAAGATAAAGTCGAGCGAACCCACGGGGAAGCCTACCGCCAAGGAGAAGCTCGCCTCGAGTCCATTGAGGGAGGAGAAGGGGGTCATTGAGGGAGAAGAGGTCTCATCCCTAATTAGCTGGCCGTAACTTTGAAGGGTCGCCATAGCGTGGAGAACCAGTGTGAGGGGTCTTTCACTCATGACGAAAAGGTATTTTAGTCTACCTAAGAGGAGGTCGTCGGTGAGGGTCGAGGCTAAGTACGACGGAATACTGTCACTCCCACCAAGGGTGATAAACGAACTTGCCTGGGGAGCTACCGGGCGACTACTCGCCCCCCTTAGGTCAAAGTAGAGGTAATGACTCTGAGAAAGTTTAACCATCTGTTGATACCGTAAAAGGGCTGTATAGCCGTAAGAGTCTCCCTTCTCCCCCCGCAGGGAGAGGTCAAAACGGAGCCCATCAAGGGGGACGATGGTTGAACTGAGATTTGAGTAGTGGACATCGAGGCGTAGCGAGGGGACAAAAGCTGCACCGAGAGGGGTAGCATCGTACCAGAAGTAGGGGTAACTGTTGCTCAATTGGAGTAACAATTTATCTTGACGACGGTAGCGTACCAGCACTCCCCCTTCAAACTTACGATCCTTGATATCCATCACTAGCTGTCCATACCTCAGATTCTGGGGATCGATTCCACCACTAGTGTAATCTAGGTTTATTCCACCACTCCAATGTGGGTCAAAGTTGTAAGTTAATTCACTCCCTATAAAAAAAGTGTCCTCGAGGGAGAGGCTAAATCTAAAACTGAGGGGGACATTGAAGAGCTCTTCTCGGTCTAGCCTGAAGGCTAGGATGGGGGTCACCTCAAACTTTGTGGGATTGAAGGTGAGACCGGTACTTCCGTAGAGACCAAATGAGAAAGTGGAGCGCTTTTCGGGAAATTGCCTAGTTTGGACCTCCAATACACCCCAAGGGTCCCCTTGGGTATCACATCCAACCTCAGCCAATCCGTAGGTGACGGTGGCAAATTGCCCCACTTTGCGGAGGTTGTTGAGCTCTCGCTGGAGTTGAGCTTTAACCTCTTCATCGAGTTGTAGACCGGCAAATCGCCTAAAGGGTTTTAAGCTAATTTCCCTTTCACCCTCCCCTAGGTGGAAGTGGGTGATGTTGGCGATAAAGGGCTCCTGAAGGTCAAAATAGCTCCCTCGACGCCCCTTCTCATAGGAGACCAACTCCCGCTCCTCCCCTATTTGGGAGGCAATCTGCGCCAACTCTGATTGGTGTTGACTGGCAACCTCCTCCCCCACTTTTAAAATCTCTTTAACACTCAGGAAGTCGAGGACGCTGTAGCCCCCAAGGGGGGGGATGATTAAGAGATCTGCATTTTCTAACTGCCCAATATAGGTATTCTTCATGAAGACAATTATCGTCTGTTCCAAAACTGCTGTCAGTGAATCCAATTCTGCTGCTGTCCTCTGGTAATCTTCCCCATTCACATCGACGGCTATGATAATGTCGGCACCCATCTCTTTGGCCAAATTGATAGGGAGGTTGTCGACCACTCCCCCATCAACCACCAATCTTCCATCAACCGGATAGGGGGCAAAAATCCCCGGAATTGAGATGCTGGAGCGGATGGCAGTCACAATGGAGCCTTCAGAGAAGACTATCCGCTCACCACTCACTAAATCGGCTCCTATCGCCCTAAAGGGGATCTCCAAGTCGTCAAAGTTGTTAACAACTGTTACCCGGCTCAGAGCTCCGTTTAACATCTGTAAGATCTTCTGGTCCCCCAACATCCCCGAAGCAATACCTACCCCCTTATCGTCGAGCCCAATTTGAAAGAGATTGTAGTGGCGAGGATCGTTTAAGAGAGAGGCTTTAGGGGGTGGAGGCAAGGGGGTAGAGGCAAAGAGATCAACCATACTGTGCTGATCAATTAAGTCCCTAATATCTTGGGGAGAGTAACCGGCAGCATAGAGGCCCCCCACCAAACTCCCCATGCTAGTCCCTAAGACAAAGTCGATGGGAATTCCGGCTGCCTCGACAGCTTCTATGACAGGGATATGGGCAAACCCGCGCGCCCCTCCCCCTGAAAGGACGAGGGCAACTTTGGGAGAGCCTAAGAGGGGCAAAACAAAGATTACTAATAAAAGGGGAATCAGGACTCTTTTTCTCATTTTAGCTCCCTAGGATGGTTCCAATTATTTGGGGGTTGCCATTGACGAAAGCACTACTCTCCATCTCCCTCTTTTGGGCCATGTGGAGGCGACTGAGGTAGATTACCCCATCACCACACACCACCTCCAATCCCCTCTTCTTAACCAGGGCAACGACTCTCCCCGGCTCAAGATGGTTGACTTCAGAATCGAGACGGTAACCGGTTACACCGGTAATTGCCAAAGGGACCCCTTCAAAGGTGGTGGTGGCCCTTGGCCAAGGGATAAAAGCCCTAATCTTAGAATCAATAGTTTGACACCCTTCACTCCAGTCGATTACCCCATCTTCTTTAGTTAAGAGGCGGGTAAAGGTGGCTTTTTCGTGCTCTTGGACAACCTCCTCGATTCTCCCTTGTGTTAGATTATCGAGGGTCTCTATTAGGAGAGAGGGGACCATATGAGCCACCTTGTCGCTTAAGGAGGCTGTTGTTTCTGTCCCATCTAATTCAAAGACTACACTCGATAAGATATTGCCGCTATCGATTTCTGCGGCAATCCTCTGAATCGATATCCCTGTCTCCCTATCCCCCTCAAGGATCGCAAATTGGATAGGCGCACTCCCCCTATACTTTGGTAGTAGCGATGGGTGGATGTTAACCGACCCCTCGCTAAAGAGGTCTAAAAACTTGGGGCCAAAATAGTGGCCACAGGCGAAGGAGATTAAGAAGTTTACCCCTAAAAGGGCCACCTCTTCACGCACCGCCTTAGTCAATTTCTCAGCTTGGATAACTTGTAGATTGAGATTAAGAGCCTCTTCTTTAATTGGAGGGGGGACTAAATTACGTCCCCGGCCACTGGGTCGGTCGGGATTGGTTAAAACTCCAACTACTTCAAAAGTTTCAGCTACAGCTCTTAGGGCGGGGATAGCGATTTCGGGGTTGGCTGCAAAAAGGATTTTCAGTCTACTCCTGCTCATTTAATCCCCCTAACTGTGCTTCTTTTTATTTTGTCGATGGTAGAACTCCAATAATTTCTCTCGAGCCTCTTCCTCCATATGGTCGATAAAAAGGACCCCGTTGAGGTGGTCGTTTTCATGCTGGATCACTCGGGCCAAAAGGTTGGTAGCCTTCAGAGTGAAGGGCTTCCCTTTGAGGTCGAGCGCTTGGACTGTCACCTCGGCCGGACGCACGATATGGGCGAAGGCTCCGGGGATGCTTAAGCACCCCTCTTCGTAGCTCACCTGCTCAACGCTGGTCTCAATAATCTGGGGATTGATGAAGACCAAACGCTCGTCAGGTTGCTTTGTGTCAACCACAAAGAACCTCTGGGCGAGACCAATTTGGGGGGCAGCCAAGCCGACTCCGTCAACCTCAGCCATCGTCTCAAACATCGCATCAACGAGAATCGCCAAAGCGTTATCGAAAATCTTGACCGGCTCCCCTTTTTCGCGTAAAACCTCTTCTCCGAGCGTTAATATTTCCAACATAGAGTCATAATAACTAGAAGGGTCGTTGTCGTCAATGTTTTACAGGAGTTGGAGGGGGTCAACATCGATCTCTAAGAAGAGAGATGGGGCCATTTTAAACTCCCTCTTTACAGCGGTAGCAATCTGGAGGAGCTCGTTGATTCTCCCCCCTCTCAGCACCAGATGGTAGCGCCACTTATTGGCAATCTTCTCTAAAGGACAGGGGGCCACACCTAGAATGGAAGGTGAGTCATCTCTGACCTCCAACATCCCAATCAGGGTCTCAATTAAGAGGCGCAATCGCTCAATTTCACCACTCACTGTAGCTTTGCTCCCCCCTCTGATGACAAAGTTAACCAAGCGACTATAGGGGGGGAAGGCGGTCTCACGCCGCATATCCAACTCTTGGGTGTAGAATGACTCTAAATCGCCTTCGGTGGCCATTCTGATTGCCATGTTATCGGGGCGGTAGGTTTGGACCACCACCTGCCCCCACTGGTTAAAGCGTCCCGCCCTGCCACTCACCTGAACTATTAGGGCGAAGGTGCGCTCTTGAGAGCGAAAATCGGGAAGGTTAAGACCGCTATCGGCTAAGACAATCCCCACAAGGTCAACCTTGGGGAAGTTGAGCCCTTTAGCCACCATTTGGGTCCCTAAAAGGATATCGATTTCTCCCCCTCTGAAGCTACTCAATAGTTGGGCGACATCCTTCTGCTTTCCAGCAGTGTCGGTATCGAGGCGGGCAATCTTGGCCAAGGGGAAGGTGCGTTGCACCTCTTTCTCCACCATCTCAGTCCCAAAGCCCCCATACCCCACATCGAGAGAGGAGCACTCGGGACAAACTGTAATGGGAGAACGGTTATAACTACAGTAGTGGCACATCATCCGATTAGGCCCTTTATGGTATGTGAGGGCCACCGAACAGTGGGGGCAACTCATCTCGTAACCGCAGCTGCGGCAGTGGAAGAAATAGGAGAACCCCCTCCGGTTGAGAAACAAAATTACTTGACGCCCTTTGTCTAAGGTTTTTTTCATCTCACTCACCAATTTTTTAGAGAGGAGACTCTTTTCAGCCAACATATTGACGACACTAACTGAGGGGGAAATCCCTCCGGCAACCCGTTGCACAAGATGGTGACGCTCTACAACCCCCTCCTCCATCATGTGCCACGCCTCTAAAGAGGGGGTGGCGCTCCCCATTACTAAGAGGGCTCCTTGGGTGGTGGCTCGCCTTTGAGCTACTTGGCGGGCGTGGTAGCGGGGATTGCTCCCCGACTTATAACTGTTCTCGTGCTCTTCGTCGATTACGATAAGGCCCAGATTTTTAAAGGGGGCGAAAATGGCACTACGAGCCCCTATGGCCAGTTTAATTTCCCCTTTAAGAATCTTCCTCCAAGCTGCAATACGTTGCGATGGGGTGAGACCCGAATGGAGGATGGCTACCTTCCCCTCAAATCTTTGAGAGACTTGGCGGGCGAGTTGGTGGGTTAAAGTTATCTCGGGGACGAGGTAGATCACCTCTTTCCCCTCTTCAATCAGGGCTTCGGCAACCCGCAGGAACACCTCACTCTTGCCTGAGCCGGTTACCCCATAGAGGTAGTGGAGACGATTGTCACTCCCTAAAATAGAGGTGATGGCATCTCGTTGCTCTTGCGAGAGCATCTCGGTAGAGATGGGCTCCTCCATCTCCTCATCAATGGCACTCGGTGGGTCACGGTCGACCCTGCCACTGGGAATCATAGTGCTGAGGGCTTCTCCAAACGAGCAGAGGTAGAACCGACTCATCCAGCGGGCTAAATCTATCTCTTGTTCACCAAAAAGGGGCTCTTTATCAACAACTCTTTTAAGAGGTTTTATCTCGTAGGTGACCTCTCCAACATCTTCTTTAAGGGCTACCACAAAGCCGGTGAGCTCCCTTCTGCCAAAGGGGACTACAACACGGACCCCCACTTGGCATCCTTCGTGCTCTCCTATGAGATAGGTAAACTCCCTCTCCAGTGGGAGGTTTAAGGCAACTAGGGCATACATCTACCTAACCCCCACTCAAGAGGTGGGTCACCTTCTTAAGATCTTCCCAAACAGGGGCACGTAAAGAGAGGTTTCTGAGAACTGCTGCCGGGTGGTAGGTAATAACTACCGGAATGCCTTGGTAGTCGTGCTCCCCTTGTCTCAGGGAACCCAAAGAGTCAGTAAGGCCTAGGAGAGAGTGGGCAGCCACCCTCCCCAAGCAGAGGATAACCTTGGGCTTTATAAGCTCAACTTGGCGCTCCAGATAGGGGAGACAAGCCGCTACTTCTTCTGGGTAGGGGTCGCGGTTCTGTGGCGGACGACACTTCACAATATTGGTTATAAAGAAATCTTTCTCGCGGGAGAGGTTGATAGCTTTCATCCAAGTCTCAAAGTAGTTCCCCGCTTGTCCCACAAAGGGGCGACCTGTGCGGTCTTCATCGCGTCCCGGCCCCTCTCCGACAACCAAAAGGGGGCCGCTGTGAGATCCCTCACCGGGGACACTCTTAGTTCTCTGTTGGGCTAAGTTACACTTAGTACACACCTCAATGTTCTTAGCTATTTGATCGAGATCTAGGCTCTCTAGGGGAGCCTCTCTCTTCAGTGGTTTAAAATGGAGAGAGCGGTTATCTCCTTCGTAGTTACCATCTAAGTGGCGATGGAGGTTATCACTAAGGGTGTAGAGCTCTTTTAAACTCTCATCATGCATACTCTATCCTCCAGAGGTAGAGCCCCCCGGGGGGGGCTGTGCGTCCCGCTTTTAGGCGCTCTTTGGCAGCCAGGCATTCGGCGAAGGTGGCCACCGGCTCCCCCTTCTCCCCCATCTGCAACATAGTCCCCACCATCGAGCGCACCTGGTGCATCATAAAAGCATTAGCCCGCACCCGATAGATTAGAACCTCACCACCCCAAGGGGAGGTCTCGAGGGAAAACTCACTCTCATAGAGGTCCCTTATGGTGGAGTGGCTCTGGTCGCCGGCAGCGCTGAAGGTTGAAAAGTCGTGGGTCCCTATAAGCACTTTAGCATAGCTGTTTAACAACTCAAGGGGGGGGAACTTACGTACGAGCCCCACCCTGCCACTCTCAAAGGGGGTGTAGTGGGCAATCTCTTTAGTGTAGTAGCGGTATTCACGACTGAGTGAAGTGAATCGTGCATGAAATTTTTCACTCTCGAGGTGCCCTTCAACTACCCGAATTGAGTGGGGCAGATGGGGATTAAGGGCCAGAGGAAAGGCTTGAGGGGGGACACTCTGATTAGTGGTGTCGAAATGGGCAACTTGTCCAATGGCGTGGACTTTAGCATCGGTACGCCCCGAACCGAAGAGGGTCACCTCCTCCTTGAGTACCTTTAAAAGGGCCTTCTCTAGGAGCTCTTGGACTGTCATTACCCCTTTTTGGCGCTGCCAGCCGGCAAAGCCAGACCCATCATAACTGATAAGAAGCCTGATACGACGATAGCCGGGCAGGAGGGGGAAGTCGGTGGGGCGCTTCCAATCTTGTTTAGCCACTCTTCTCCTCCGCAACAACAAAGGCCAAGGCAAGGCTCCCCTCATGGGTGAGGGAGAGGTGGAATCGCTTGTTATCTAAGACTCCCCGCGCTAACAACTCTTGGCTAAAGATAAAGCTGGGAGCTCCCACAGCGTTAGTGCTGACCCCAATCTCTGAAGGATAGATACCCCTGAAGCCACTCCCTAAAGCTTTGACTAAAGCCTCTTTGGCAGCATAACGGGAGGCGAGAAACTCCCCCTCTTGTCCCGCTTCAATACCCTCCAATTCCTTAATCTCAGAGAGGTGAAAAAGTCGCTTTAATATATGAGAACTCATCCTTGAGCGACTCAGACGCCCAATTTTGACACTATCGACCCCAATTCCAATAATGTGCCAACTAGCCATTACTCGCCCTCAATGTCGACAGTTGCCAAGTAGAGTCTAATAACCTCAGGGTTGGTGGAGAGGGTAAAGTCGAGATCAATATAAGATTTTTCAGCCTCAATCAGGACCGGGACACTCAGCGTCCCCCCCGCTGTGGCAAAGGTGAAGTCGGCCTTGGCACTAATCGCTGAAGGGTCTACCAACTGGATATAGCGCTCGTCCCCCTCAATCTTGAGGGTCACCGACTCGGGTACTTTGGAGACCACCTCATACCCCGCTGGGATAATCACCTCGAGGGGGATCTCAATATAACGGGTGTCGAGGACCACAAAGTTGACCACTAGGTAAATCCCTACAGCTAATAAGAGGGAGATTATTTTAACGGGCCAATCACGGAAAATTGAACGGATAATTTTATTCAGATTCATCGCCGGCGGCCTCCAATACATCAATCGGGGTGACATCGTGGTAGCTGAAGAGGGCTAACAACATCCGCTTCACCATTGGCAAGTCTAAATCGTAGTAGAGATTGGCGTTGTAGGTGAGGCTGATAGCCCCGGTCTCTTCAGAGACTATTAAGACAATCGCATCTGACTCTTCAGCTAGACCAAGGGCTGCTCGGTGACGGGTCCCAAAACTCTTTTTAATATCGGTCTGCTCACTCAATGGGAGGTAGCAGCCGGCAGCTAAGATCTTCCCCCCCTGGATAACCATTGCTCCATCATGGAGGGGGGTATCGTGGTCAAAGACCGTTAAAATAAGGGCTGAAGAGAGATCGGCATTGAGGCGAGTCCCCGAATCGACCACCCCTTTTATCCCTAAGTGGCGGGTGAAGACAATTAGGGCTCCCCTATTCTTTGAGACTAAAACTGAACAAGCGTTCAAAATAATATCGATCTGCTCAGCCGTGGTTTGGGTCCCCATCCTAAAGAAGCGACTACGCCCTCCAAAGATATTGGTGAAGGCACGACGCAATTCGGGTTGATAGACGACACAGATAAAGATTACTGCAGGAATTGTCATATAACGGTAGAGCCAGAGGAAAGTTTTTAAATTCAAGAGGCGCGAGAGACCATATACTCCAATCAGGACAAAAACAATTTTAGATATCTGTTGGGCCTTTGTTTGGGCTACCGCCATATGGAAACGGTAAAAAACAAAGGTTAATACCCCTATCTCAATAATGGGTACTAAAACTGCACCTATCTTTCCCAGTATTTGAATCACTATCGTTACTCCTCTGACTACTCTTGTTCACTCCAGCCAAGAGTCCGCTCTACAGCCTTTTTCCAATACTCCAGCTTACTCTTTATCTCATCTGCGCCCATTTTGGGCTCAAAGCGCAACTCCTCTTGCCACTGAGCACCTATCTCCTCAAAAGAGGAGTAGAACTTAGTGGTTAAACCGGCTGCATAAGCTGCCCCTAAAGCCGTTGTCTCGACCACTCGTGGAACCACAACCGGAATTCCCAAGAGATCGGCTTGGAACTCCATCAAGAGGTGGCTATTAGTTAACCCCCCATCGGCTTTGAGGATCTCCATAGCGCTGGCCCCGTCACTGGTCATCGCATCACATAGATCTTTCACCTGAAAGGCAGTTGCCTCCAAAACAGCACGACAGATATGGGCATCTGTCGCATAACCGGTTAGCCCTGCAATCACCCCTCGGGCATCACTGCGCCAATAGGGGGCGAAGAGCC